>OGDF01000243.1_pt1 | contig 87533 bp, 80 predicted proteins | sample 1570141 | NCBI WGS metagenome assembly OGDF01 (sample SAMEA4370581, study PRJEB24528) | human gut metagenome | reverse complement strand
TTAAGAATAATATTACTGGGATATATCACGGAATAACCAAAAGAGAGATGCCTTTATTCCTGAACGAGCAGGAGTATAGATTTAACCATAGAAAGATTGGAAAGACTATCATGGATAAAATCAAGAAATACTTACAGAGATCATTTCCTATCAGTCATAGGCAGATAGTCTATATCCTGAATATTTCTGCTTCACACTTTTCTTAAATCGTTACCTGTAGATTGTGGGTATTCAAATAATTATATCATTTTCTTTATTTTTAATACCATAAACTAGATAATCATTCCAATCTTTATGCCTATAAGGATAGGCTACATCTATTTTGATATAGGGATAGTTCTTATTTAAAATATCAACGATTGTATGAACTGCCCATCTTCCTGCTTGATCATTGTCTAATCTTAATAGGACTCTTTCTATTGGTTGATGTTCTAGATGATAAAAGAGTGCACGATAATGAGAGACAGAATTCAATGATAGATAATCATAATTATTTAAATCGTTAGTTAAAGTCATTAGAGACATCATATCAATAATAGATTCAGTCACAATTAACTGCGACGTGTTATGCGATATATAAAAACAATGGTTATAATCATTCCCTGCCTGCTCACGCATATAACGATTATTTATCACGCTTCCCCTTTTACTTATGAATACTGGTTGACTTCCTTTATAAGATACAAAGACAAGATTATGATGCACTGATTCCTGATAGAGATAATCATGATTAATAAAGTAATCAATAATATCGAGACTAATGCCTCTTTCATATAAATAGTAATAGACCTTCTTATTATTAATGTCTTTACGTGGTAAAACAAGTTTTCTCTCTTGTCTTTTAATCTTTTTAAATTCATGATGAGGATTCTTATACATTCTCATTTCCAGATAAAGAATCGTATAGATAAAAGAATGAAATTCTGGACTCTTTTCTAAACCCAATGTCTGGCATAACGTAATCGTGTCTCCCCCAAATCCTTTTGAATACCAATAGAATCTATTGATATTTACTCTGATTTTTAATGAATCATGTTCCTCAAGATGATAGTAATTAGAACTCTCATAAACAAGAGTAAAGCCTAAATCTTCTATAAGAGAAAGCATACTATATTTCTTCACACGTTCTATACGACTTTTTTTCATTAAGTGATCCTCCTCTATATAATATATTCCATATAATTTAGGAGAAATCACAAAAAAACAGTGGAATATCCACTGTTCACATCAAACTGCTGATAAATACGAATATGACCGCAATAGGTAATATAATTGTAAGATAACCCTGCATCCAGTTATGAATCTTAGGACCATCCCCCATATTGGCTTCTGTTTGATAATTCTTGAATCCCCACCCTAGGCGAGATGTACAGAATAATAAATAAACAAGAGAACCAAGTGGTAAGAGAAGATTACTTACGATAAAGTCTTCTAGATCTAATATTGTTGAACCACTGCCAAGAGGCTGCAAGAAGTCAAGGACATTAAATCCTAAGGCACATGGTAATGAGAATACAGTAATAAGAATCAAGTTAATGATTACTGATTTCTTTCTTGTGATGTTCCATAGTTCCATTGTACAGGCAATAATGTTTTCAAATACTGCAATGACTGTAGATAATGATGCGAAAGCCATAAATATGAAGAATAGAGCACCCCAGATTCTACCTCCTGTCATTGATAAAAAGACATTAGGCAAAGTAATAAAAATCAGACTAGGACCGCTGTCAGGATTTACTCCAAATGAGAAACATGCTGGAAAGATAATAAGACCTGCCACAATAGCAACAAATGTATCCAACACCGCAACATTCACTGCTTCCCCTAAAAGAGTTTTATCTTTCTTTAAATAACTACCGAATATTGCCATTGAACCAATACCGATACTTAAAGTAAAGAAAGACTGGTTCATTGCCGCTACGATCACATTTAATAAGCCAATATGTTTGATTTTATTAAAGTCTGGATATAAATAGAATTTAACACCTGTCATCGCATTATCAAGTGTTAAACCATGTACTGCAAGAACTACAATGAGTACAAGTAAGCCAATCATCATGACTTTTGTAATTCTTTCTACACCGTTCTGTAAACCCATTGAACATACTAACATACCAATAACAACAACTAATACCATCCAGAATACATTCTGAGATGGACTAGATAATACATTCTGGAAAACGGATGCAACCTGAGATGTTTTGACTCCTGTAAATCCACCAGTCAAGAACTTATAGAAATAGTTCAACATCCATCCTGATACTGTAGTATAGTAAATCATTAAACAGAAATTACCTAATAATCCAATATAACCATGTAAATGCCATTTCTGTCCTGGCTTTTCTAAAGCCTGATAAGCTTTAACTGGACTTTTTGCACTTGCACGTCCGACAGAGAATTCCATGCTTAGAATTGGAACACCAATAAGAAGCAAGAAAATCAAATAGAGGAAGACAAAGATTCCTCCACCATTTTGTCCTACAACATAAGGGAATCTCCATACATTTCCAATACCAATAGCACATCCTGCAGAAAGAAGCAGGAAGCCTATCCTTGATTTAAATTGTTCACGTTCTTTCATAATTTCACCCTTCTTTTAAACATACCGACTTATAATAACATATACAAAAAAATATGCCTTTTTATTTTAATATATATAATTTGTGCAATTATTCCTACCACCGTACCTGATACAATCCCAAGTAATATCAGATATGGAAGATAATAGATAAAGGCAGAGGTAGAAAAGAAGACAAAGGCAACAAGTAACTGCCCTATATTATGAGATACACCTCCTACTATAGAGACAACGATATTTGAGAAGAGATGTGTCTTTACCATCGATGCCATAATACTAATAGAAAGAAATCCTCCAACTAAGCTATAAAGCATCATATAAGAATTTGTGAATGTGATTCCTATAATAAAGATACGAAGCAATGCGACACCCAATGCATATTTAAATCCAAAGCATAAAAGAATTGTCAAAGACACAATATTAGCTAAGCCAAGTTTTGCGCCAGGGATTCCCAAATAAATAGGAAACAACATTTCTATATAATTCAATATGATGGATATAGTACAGAATATTGCAAGAAAGCATAATTGTCTGACTTTAGTATGCTTGATCATCTTGTTGTTTTTCATCTCCTGACACCACCTCTACAATGAGTTTATGAGGAAGACAGATGATACTCTGCCCCTTTTTATTAATTGTCCCCTGCTTGATACATAAATGATCTGGACAGGTGGCTGAAATCATTCTTATTTTATGATTTTCTATTTTTAATGTATTCTCTTTATTAATATGTATTGTTTGATTTTTATTTAGATCATAATAGCCATAAACTTCTTTGTTTAAAGTAATTTTAATCATATTACTCTTAGACTGAGGACGAAGAAGAAAACCAGCAGCAACTATAATTAATAAAATAGCCAATACATAAATATCATATTTTCTGTTTTTCATTATTTACTCCTTGTATAATAGAATAAGGAGGTGCTTTATGAATAGAATACTTTCACTTATCCTATGTTTTTCTTTACTTAGTGGCTGTAAGCCTAATAATGAACCCATTACTCAGAAAGAGTTCTGTTTAGATACCATTGTCTCTATTACTTTATATGATTCATCTTCAAAAAAGATTCTAAATAAGTGCTTTGATTTATGTAAGAAATATGAGCTACTTTTCTCTACAACGAACACAAATAGTGAACTCTATCAAATTAATCATAATAAGAATAAGACCCAATATCAAACTATTTCTAACGAACTCGCCTCTGTTATTAAACAGGGACTTTATTATAGTGAGTTATCAAAAGGCACTTTTGATATTACGATTGGTGCTGTTAGTTCTTTGTGGGATTTCAAGAGTGATAAAGCAACTTTACCTAATGAAACTCTCTTAAAAGAAAGTCTTAAAACAGTCAACTATCAAAATATTATCTGTGATCACAAAAGAATACTCTATAAGAATCCTGATACAATGATAGATTTAGGTGCAATAGCAAAAGGATATATAGCAGATAAACTCAAAGAGTATTTAATCCAACATAAAGTCAATAATGCCTTGATTAATCTTGGCGGTAATATCCTATGTGTCGGAGATAAGATGACAGAAGGATATCGTATTGGAATCACCAATCCTCAAAAAACAGATGAATCTATTATAAGTACTAAGATAGAAGATAAATCAGTTGTGACAAGTGGTATTTATCAAAAACAGATGAAACTCTACCATCATGTTTATCATCATATTTTAAACCCTCGTACGGGTTATAGTTATGATAACGGACTTGCTTCTGTCACTATTATATCCCCTTCTTCAATGCAGGGTGATGCATTAAGTACTGTATGTTTCTCACTTGGATTAGAAAAAGGCAAAGCACTCATTGAGTCACTAGACGATGTAGAAGCATGCTTTATTGATACAAATAATCAAATCACTTATACAAAAAACTTCAATCACTCTTAAAAAACCCCAATAAAGGGATTTTTTTATTGGATGACTTTTCTAGGACATTTTTCTACACATGCCCCACAATTTGTACACTTAGAATAATCTATATGTGCTAAGAAATCATCGACGGTAATTGCTCCATTTGGACATACCTTTGTACATAAACGACAACCAATACAACCTGATTGACAGCTTTTAGTGACAACTGGTCCCTTATCATGAGAATTACATTGAACACGATGTATTGCATCATAAGGTACCATTTCAATCAGATGATTAGGACATGCTTCCATACATTTCTGACATCCTTTACATTTTTCCTTATCTACAACAGCTACACCATCTACAATATGGATTGCATCAAAATCACAAGCCTGCACACAACTTCCTAAACCAATACAGCCTGAAACACACATCTTACCACCTTTACCTGGCACTAATGCAGCACTTAAACAATCTTTAATACCTGAATAATCAGATATAGGTGTGACTTTATCACAAGTTCCTTTACATTTCACAAAGGCTGTATAACGTGTACTTGCCTGTGCAACCTGTCCTAAAATAGAAGCAATCTTTGCACCTACTTCATTGCCTCCTACAGGGCATTGATTACTAGGTGCTTCTCCTTTTGCAATCGCATGAGCTAAACCATCACATCCTGGATAACCACAGGCACCACAGTTATTACCTGGAAGAACAGATCTGATTTTCTGCTCTTTTTCATCTACAACAACCTTAAACTTCTCACTTGCAATACCAAGAACTATTCCAATAAATAGTCCAATCAAACCAACAAGGAGAGTCGCAATCATAATTGACTTCATATTCATTCTCCCCCTTTAAATCAAGCCTGAAAAGCCAATAAAGGCAATGGCCATCAAACCTGCAGTAATCAATACAATAGGAGCCCCTTTGAAGCTATGAGGAATATCATTATCTTCTATTCTTTCTCTAATTCCTGCAAGAATAATAATAGATATAGTGAAGCCTGCAGCTGTTCCAAAACCAGCGACAACACTTGTGATGAAATTATAATGATTCTGTACATTCGTCAAAGCCACACCAAGTACGGCACAGTTTGTTGTAATCAGTGGTAAATAAACACCTAGAGACTGATACAGCCCTTGTGAATATTTCTTTAAGAATAATTCTACTAATTGGACAAGTGCTGCAATAATAAGAATAAACGCAATTGTTTCTAGATATTCTACATGGAATTTCACTAATAATCGATAAAGAAGTGAGGTGACAGCTGAGGCAATCGTAATAACGAATATTACGGCACCTCCCATACCTGCTGCTGTTTCTATTTTCTTAGAAACACCTAAGAATGGACATAAGCCTAAGAATTGAGATAAAACAACGTTATTGACTAATGAGACACTAATTAAAGTTAAAAGTAATGTTTTCATCATTTCTGCGCCTCCTTCTTATATTCTTCAAAGCAAGTAATACCATGACAATGTGTGCAATCTCCGCCACATTCTAGTGTAGAAGAATGTTCAATGTTGGTTGCGCTTGGTAGTTTTAATTTATTTTGTATCGCGGTCAACATAGATAAGACAAAGAATGCCCCTGGAGCCATGATAAAAATAGAAATAGGTTCATAGGCTTTTGGCATGATTGTATAACCAAAAGCAGTACCAGCACCTAAAAGTTCTCTCACGAGTCCAATACAAGTAAGGGCTAAAGTAAATCCTAAACCCATACCTACACCATCTAATATAGAAAGAATAGGATTATTCTTAGATGCAAATGCTTCTGCACGGCCTAGAATAATACAGTTAACCACAATAAGAGGAATATAAATACCTAATGTATCATATAAAGATGGAAGATTTGCCTGTAATAGGAGCTGTACAACTGTCACAAGAGTTGCCACGATGACTATATAAGCTGGAATTCTAACACGTTCAGGAATAATCTTACGTAATGCGGAAATCACAAAGTTACTCATAATAAGTACAGCCATTGTCGTGAGTCCCATACCCATCCCACTCATAGCTGAAGTTGTGACAGCAAGAGTTGGACACATACCTAACATTAAGACAAATGTAGGATTTTCTTTAATAATGCCATTATAGACTGGCTTGATATATTTATTCATGTTGTCCATCACCTTTCAACAGATCATAGAAATCAAGCGCACCATTGACACCATTTGTGACAGCTTTAGAAGTGATAGTGGCACTAGAAAGAGAATCAATTTCATTATCTTTCTCTTTACCTGTTTTAGTAATGACAAATGAATCCACCTTCTTATTCAAATATTGTAATCTAAAAGATTCATTCTTCGCGTTCATACCAAGCCCCACTGTTTCATTAATAGATAAGATTTCTACACCTTTAATCTGTTTATTTAAATCAATTCCAATAATAAGTTCTATTTCACCACCAAAGCCATCTTTATCAGTTACCTGGATAACATAGCCTTGTAGTTTATTATCTTTATAAGCCCCTAAAGCATTAGTGATTTCAATACCATTTTTACCATAATCTTTTGTAAGAAGCTTTGGACTCTGTTGAATGAGTTTGCTGTAATCTGCCTTGAAATCATCTGCTTCACTCATAACCTGCTTATAGGCAAGAAGCTTTGTTTCTTCCTGTTTTGCGGCTATTTTATCTTTTGTAGAATTATAAACAAAACCAAGGAGACATCCAGATACAATAGTAATGATAAATAAGATGCATGTATCCTTGATGATTCTCTTTATATTCATGATACCACCGCCTTCTTTGTTTTATAGAGAAGTGTATATTTCTCAATAAGAGGTACAACAAGATTTCCTAGAATAATCGCATAAGAAACACCTTCTGTGGTTGTCCCAAAGAATCTAAATAAACCAGTGAGTATTCCTATTAAAATACCAAAAATAATCTGGCCTTCAAAATTAATAGGTGTTGTCACATAATCAGTGGCCATAAAGAAGCAGCCAAGCATTAAGCCTCCACCACATAACTGGCATGCGAGATAATAGAAATCAAAACGGAATGGTGAAAAAATAAGAGTAAAGAGTGAGAAAGAAAGAAGATAAGCCACTGGTATAGTTGGTTTAATGACTCTCTTTACTAACATATAAGCGCCACCTAGTAAAATCATCAGAGTGGATGTTTCACCAATAGTCCCTGCTGTTGTACCGATAAATAAACGGAACAAGTCATAATGAGATCTCGTTTCAAGAATTGCGAGTGGCGTTGCAGTAGTGACACCATCAAAGACGAAATTTGTCATTCGACCAGTAAATGAAATAAGCAAGAAACAGCGTGCTGCCAAGGCAGGATTCATAAAATTCTGTCCTAGTCCACCATATAACTGTTTTACGATTATAATCGCAAATAGAGCACCAATGATTGGTATCCATAAAGGAACAGTGGATGGAAGATTTAATGCAAGAATGAGTCCTGTTACAATCGCAGAACAATCCTTGATTGTAATAGGCTTCTTCATAAAGTATTCAAATAGATATTCAGATAATACACAACTAAGTACTGATACAACGACTATAAGTGCTGCATTTAACTTAAATTGATAAATACCATAAAGTGTTGCAGGCATCAATGCGATAATGACATCAATCATAATACGTGTTGTATCTGTTTGATCACGTACATGAGGTGATGATGATGTATGTAATAGTTTATTCATAACATTCCCCTACTTTCTTTTAAGAGATGCAACAGTTGACTTACATTTTCTAATAGCCTGCGTCATATTTCTTTTTGCAGGACATACATAACTGCAGCATCCACATTCTATACATTCCATACCATTCAGTTGTATGAATGTATTGATATCATTCTTCAAAGAAGCCTGATAAAGCTTTTGAGGAATAAGATAATCTGGACAGGCATCTATACAGCGTCCACATCTAATACAAGCTGTAGGCGTATTTAATGCCACTTCATCATGAGTAAAAGCAAGAATAGAACTGCTTGTCTTTACGGCAGGAATATGAAGAGAAATAAGTGAACTACCCATCATTGGACCTCCACTGATGATTTTCTCTACATTCTCTTTCAAACCACCACGTGATTCAACAATAAACTGGAAATCAGTTCCTACAGGAACCTCTACATTACAAGGTATATTTACTCCATCTCCTGTAAGAGTCATGACTGTAGAAATTAAAGGACGATCATATTTAATCGCATCTCTAATCGCAAGAACTGTGGCCACATTATCTACAATACAACCCACATCAAGAGGAAGCATCTTTGAATTGAGTCTTCTTCCAGTCAATGCTTCTATCAACATTCTTTCTCCACCCTGTGGATATTTGGTCTTCAATACTTTAACGCTTATTCTTTCTTCATGTGCGCATAGTTTTTCTAATGTATGAATCGCTTCTTTCTTATTATCTTCGATTCCAATATAGCCTACAGCATGATGATAAAGAGTTAACATGATCTTTAATCCTTCAATCAGTTCTTTAGATCTTTCAAGCATCAAACGATAGTCAGATGTAAGATAAGGCTCACACTCAGCTCCATTCACAATAACATATTCTATTTTTTCTGGTTCTCTTACATTGAGCTTCACATGTGTTGGGAACCCTGCCCCACCTAGGCCAACTACACCTGCATTTTTTACTTTTTCTATCTTTTCTTCAAAAGTAAGTGTATCAATATTATTTTCATGTGCCTCATAATCCGATGTATAATTTCCATCATTTTCTATAACGACTGCATCCTGATAATGACCTGATGCATCCTGTCTTTTTTCAATACGTTTCACTATTCCTGACACAGAAGAAATAATATTTGCGGAAACATAACCACCCGCCTGAGCAATCAATGTACCTACATGTACTTCATCTTTAACCTTTACTACAGGAATACTTGGTGCACCAATATGCTGTTTCATTAAAAAAACAACCTCCTGGCTGGCTTCTAATTTTTCTATTTGTTTATCTTTCGTATATTCTTTTCCATCATAGGGATGAACGCCACCTCTAAAAGTAATCATATTTCAAATCTCCTTTAATACTATTTTAGGACGATATGAGAAAAAATGAAAGCCTTTACATTAAGTTAATTTATTCACTAAACGTTTATAAATTCACATAAAAAAAGACCATGCATTAAGCATGGTCGAAGCAAGTATTAGTCTAAATCAGCACCGTTAGATTCAAATACTTTCTTGATATAATTATAAGATTTCTTTGGAATACGTTTCATATCTCTTAAATCTTTATTTGTTCTATTAACATAAACAAATCCATAACGCTTATCCATATTACACATACTAGCTAGGATATCAATTGGTCCCCAAGTAATATAACCTAAGCAGTCTACACCATCTTCAAACATTGCGTTTTCCATTTCACGGATATGGTCTCTATGATAGTTGATACGATAATCATCTTCGATTGTACGACCTTCAGCAAGCATTTTATCTACTTCTTCCTGAGTCATATCTTCACGCCATCCAATACCGTTTTCAAGTACGAATACTGGTAAACCTGTTCTATGATGTAAATCATTTAAAGTCCATCTAAATCCAACTGGATCGATTTCCCAATGCCATTCATTGGCTTCACAATGAGGATTCTGGATCTGCTGTTCATTCACACAGTCACAAGCTGGTCTTTCATAATCAAAGACACCAGTCTTCACTGTATTAGAACGATAATAAGAGAATGCGATATAGTCTACAGTATATTTTAATAGTTCTTCATCGCCTTCTTCAAATGTAGGCATCCATCCACGATTTTCTAAGTAAGCATTCCAGTAATCAGGATATTTACCCTGAGCAAATGTATCAACAAGATAACCATTTAATAAATTATAAGCCTGAGTTGCGAATAAATTATTTTCCGGGCTGTTGTCATATGCATAAATATTAGTGATTGCACCCATACCACAGAACTTAGCATCTGGCTGCATTTCTCTTAAAGCACGTACTGCTTTACAATGAGCCATCATAACATTGTGATTTACCTGGTATAAATGTTTAGGAAGACTTACACCTTCAGGAATTTCTTCAGCGTTAGAAACTCTTAACATCATTGAATGAAGGTTCTGTTCATTGAATGACATCCAATGTTTCACTCTATCACCGAATCTTTCAATACAAACTTTTGCATATCTTTCAAAACAGTCTACAACATATCTTGAAGCAAAACCATTGTAGTTCTTTACAAGATGATAAGGCATATCGAAATGTACTAAAGTGATCATTGGTTCAATGCCTGCAGCAAGTAGCTTATCAATTAAATCACTGTAGAACTTTACACCTTCTTCGTTTACTGGTTCATCTAATGTACCATTAGGAATGATACGGCTCCAGCAGATTGAGAAACGATAGAAGTTGAATCCCATACCTTTCATTAAAGCAATATCTTCATCATAACGAGTGTATTCATCAATTGCATCATTCCAGTCAGAGAATTCAGGGTTCATAGGTCTTACGTCATAGATACAAACACCCTTTCCACCTTCGTTTCTGTGTCCTTCAGTCTGGAATGATGATACTGAACCACCCCAGTAAAAATCTTTTGGCATTTTTCTTTCCATTTTATGTGTCTCCTTTATCTTATGAACTCATTTTATCAATCACACCTCATATATGTAAACTGTTTCAAGGTTGATTATTATGACGTTTCATAAAAGATGTAAAAAGAGGACAATTAATGAAACTCCGTTTCATTAATTCAAAAGAAGATACTTGAGATAGTTTTTAATATCCTGTCTTTTGGCTTCTATCTGAAGATAGATATAATCATCACGATAGTCAACCTGTTCCACATAGGTATGCTCATAGAGATATTTGAAATCTTCCCCCTTATCATAAGGAATACCTAATTGGAAAGTTTCATAATCCTTAAAGAGGATATGACTTATTTCATCTTCTAACAAATCTAAACCAATCTTTTCCTTCGCAGATATAAAAACATAAGGAGTTGCAGGATGTACATAACCATACTTATTTAAATCGACCTTGTTGTACACATAGATCATAGGTGTATTTTCAACACCTAATTCTTCTAATACCTTATTGGTTGTATCAACCTGTAATTGATAATCTTCAAAACTTGAATCAACAACATGGAGTAATAAATCTGCTTCTTTCACTTCTTCTAAAGTGGAACGGAATGCTTGAATCAGATTGTGTGGTAAACGTTCAATAAAACCAACTGTATCAGTAAGCAAGCATGTGTGATTTTTAATCTTGATATTTCTAGTAGAAGTCTGTAATGTTGCAAATAACATATCCTTCTCAAATACTTTTTTCTCTTTATTTTGACATAAGGTATTGAGTAAAGTAGACTTCCCACTATTTGTATAACCTACTAAGGCAATTACAGGTACATTATTACGTTTACGTCTTTCTCTTTGTGTTTGTCTTTGTTTTACAATCTGTGCGAGTTCTTTTCTAGAACGGGACAACTTTCTAGAGATAATACGACGATCTAACTCAATCTGTTTTTCACCAGATCCTCTAAACCCAGAACCACCTTGCTGATGTGACATATGTTCCTGCATTCCTGCAAGTCTTGGTAATAAATATTGGTCTCTGGCTATTTCTACCTGTAATTTTGCTTCTTTTGTCTGTGCACGCTGTTCAAATATACGAAGAATTAAATCTGTACGATCTGTTACTTCTGTTTGTAATTGGTCAGTAAGGTTCTTTACCTGTAATGGAGATAGTTCATCATCAAAGATAACCATTTCTCCATCTAATCTCAATCTGATTTCTTCTATTTTACCTTTACCAATATAAGTGGCAGGATTAATTTTTTCTAATTTCTGAGTAACAACATCTTCTACTTCAATATCACATGCAATACATAATGATTTGAGTTCATCTACGTAGAAGGGATTGTCCGATGTTATAACTAATATAGCTTTATTCATATAATAAAAGAAGAATTCCTTTCTTTAAACTTTTACTCATTATAACATGAGTTTTAGAAAAGAATTCTTTTAATGTTTATAAACCGTCAGTATATTTATTTAGTGAGGAGAAGAACGATATATTAATAGTCATAGCTATCAATGGTTGTTTACAAGCTTACCTTATGGATATCTCAAGTTATAATGATTAACTTCTGGTTCTATATTACAAAGGAGGATTTCTGCTCCCTCTCATTTAATTATTTAGGTAATACTACAAACATATAGTTTTCATCACCCATATCAAGTCTGTAATGATAATCACCTACCTGATTAGGACCATCCATTGAATCCGCAAGTAATGAAAGCCATTCTGTTGAAGAATGATCTTCTTCTGATAGAGTTCTCAACAAAACAATAGACCATAAATAGAAATCAGTTTTTTCTACACTTGTATCAGAACGACATGCAATTGTCTCTAGTTAGTGATTATCTAGAGAATACAATAACATATACTGAATATCTGTTGTGATTCCATTATCTTTGATATCATACACAATACCTAGATTTCCACTTGAACAAAGTATAGAATGAATTGATACATCAGATTTTGAAGACTAAAGAGTCTTGCATTTTCTTATTTACTTCAGCCGGATTTTTTTATAAACCCCTTCTGTATGAAAACCACTTTAGATAACTTAAAACAATTATTCATTAAACAGTTATAATTTACGTTGACATGAAAAGACACCAACTTTGTGGATGTTTAGTCCTTAAGTTGATGCCTTTGTATTCTTACTGATTCAATTATTTTCCAAAATATCTATCTAATAAACCTTTTAATGCTTTACCATGTCTTGCTTCATCTCTTGCCATTTCGTGAACTGTATCATGAATTGCATCTAAGTTATTCTTTTTAGCACATGTAGCAAGTTCAACTTTACCTGCAGTTGCACCAAATTCACAGTCTACACGCCAAGCTAAGTTATCCTTAGTAGTTGCTTTCATATTTGGTTCTAAGTCTTCACCTAACATTTCAGCAAACTTAGCAGCATGTTCTGCTTCTTCATAAGCTGCTTTTTCCCAATATAAACCAATTTCAGGATAACCTTCTCTATGTGCGATTCTAGCCATACATAAGTACATACCAACTTCTGAACATTCACCTTCAAAGTTTGCTTTTAACTGATTAAAGATATATTTTTTATCTTCATCACTGATATCAGGATTATTTTTTACAGTCTTAGCATAAATACCATATTCATGTTCAGCAGCTAATTTCATTTCACCTTTTACTTCTTCAAACTGATCACCGCTTACATGACATACTGGGCATTCAGCTGGTGCTGCATCTCCTTCATAAACATATCCACACACTTTACATCTAAATTTTGCCATATTCTTTTCTCCTTTTTAATTCCTTATTAGGAATGATTACTATTTAAGTATAACATATAATTCTATAATGTCAATGGATTTGACTTTTCATTGTAAACAAAAAAATTCCCACCACATAAGTGATAGGAATTTAATAGTTTATTCTACACCAACAATAAATGAGTAAACTGGCTGTTTACCAACATGAACTTCACATTCTACATCTTCATAGTTTTCTTCAATGAAGCTTGCAGCTGCTTCCTGTTCTTCTTCTGTTACGTCTTCACCACAAATAAGTGTAACGATTTCAGATTCTTCATCTACAAGATTGCTTAAAACATTCTTTAATGCTTCTAGCTTATCTGGTACGCAAGCCACAATTTTCTTTTCACATAAAGCCATATAGTTATTTGCTTTAATTTCTAGACCATCAATTGAAGTATCCTTGATTGCGAAAGTCACCTGACCAGTCTTTACATTCGCAATAGCTTCCTTCATTTCGTCCACATTTTCATCTAATGTTGCTTCTGGATTATACATGATGGCAGCAGATAATCCCTGAGGAATAGTCTTAGTAGGTAATACTACAACGTCTACTTCTCCTTCTAATACTGTAGCCGCCTGCTGCGCAGTCATTACGATATTAGAGTTATTTGGAAGAATGATGACATGCTTTGCATTCACACCCTTGATTGCTTTAACGATATCTTCAGTTGCTGGGTTCATTGTCTGACCACCAGATACCACATGATCACAATTTAATTCAAGGAACATATCCTTAATACCATCACCTGCAGCAACAGAAATAAGAGCCATTTCCTTAGCAGGAGCCATTGGGATTTCTTCTTCTTTTTCTTTTTCAGATACTTCAGTATTCACTACAGTTACCTTAGTGAATTCACCAAAACGAAGACCTGTATTTAATGCATTACCAGGCTTTAATGTATCTACATTACCAATAACCTTGTTATCTTTCTGTGCTACATCTACGTTCTTACCTGGTAAATTCTTTAACTCATTGATGAAACCATCTAAGTTGAATGCATTCATCTTTCTGTCATCAATCTTTAATGTGAACTGTACACGATAGCCATAAGGCTTTTCTTCTTCCTGTACAATTTCCACATCACTTGCCGCACCAACATTATCTACTTTTTCAATCACTTCACCAGCAAGAGCAGCCATGAAACCAGTTAATACTAATAATAAACCAGCTCCTCCTGAGTCAACTACACCTACTTCTTTTAATACCGGAAGAAGTTCAGGTGTATTATCTAAAGACTTTTCAGCACTCTTTACAAAGTAAGAGAACCAGTCTTCAATTTCCATATCTGGCTGGACATACTTAGCAGCTGCATCAGCAGATTCTCTGATAACTGTTAAGATTGTTCCTTCTACTGGACGCATAACTGCTTTATAAGCCACTTTAGCACCAGAAGAGAAAGCATCAGATAATTCTGCAACATTGGCAGTTTCTTTTCCCTTAAGTGATTTAGCTACACCTCTAAAAATCTGAGAAAGAATAACACCAGAGTTCCCTCTTGCTCCCATTAATAAGCCCTTAGAAAGAGTTTTAGCGATATCACCAATAGATGTATCATCAGCAAGCTTTTCAACCTGTTCAGCTCCAGAATTAAATGTAAGAGACATATTAGTACCTGTATCTCCATCTGGTACTGGGAAGACGTTTAAAGCATCTACCTCAGGATGATTATTATGTAATACGATAGCCCCGCTTAAGACCATCTGTTTAAACATTTTACCGTTAATTTCCTTCATGCTTCATCCTCCTAGTCCATTACACGGATGCTCTGAACATAAACATTCACAGCTTCAATATCAATATCTAGAGTCTTTTCTAGTACATATTTAACTTTCTTCTGTACTTCATATACGATTTCAGAAATCTTCACACCGTAACCGACAATAATATAAAGATTAATAATAGAACCAGTCTGACCTTCTTCAACAACAATTCCTTTAGAATAATTATCTTTACCTAGAAGATCATAAAAACCATCCATCATCTTCTGGCTAGCCATACCTACAACACCATAACATTCTGTTGCAGCTCCACCACAAATAGTAGCAATAACGTCAGTTGAAATATCTATATTTCCAAGATCAGTTGTTTTTTTAATCATATTGATTCCTCCATTTTTATTCTTTTTTCATAATAGTAATTATATATCATATACACAAACATTACAAACAATTAGGATTATAGCAAACAATAAAGATTTTTCAATCCTTATTTTGTTCATATATTCAACTTTTTTTACATTTTGGACAGATTAATAAAAAAAATGATTGATTTTTGATGAGGTAGATGGTAAGATACACGAGTATGTGAAACAAGTAAAAGGATGGTGAATTCAATGTCTAGAAAATGTCAGATTAGCGGTAAAGGACCTATGTCTGGTAACAACCGTTCTCATGCATTAAACGCTACAAGAAGAAAGTGGAATGTTAACTTACAGAAAGCTACTGTCATCATCGATGGTAAGCCTACAAAGGTAAGAGTTTCTGCAAGACAGTTAAGAACTTTAAGAAAGAGCGCTTAATCGATATAATAATAGAGGCTGGTAACAGCCTCTTTTATTTTACTATGTCTAACACTTCTATAAGTTTGTCTATTTCATATGTGACAGCTTGAGAAGTGTTTTTTTGATGTGCTGGATTAAAGTAGCATGTATCTATTCCTGCATTCTCTCCACCCTTTATATCGCTTGTAAATGAGTCTCCAATAATAATTGTGGTATCAGGATCATAGTGGGTCTTTTCTTTAATATAATTAAAGTAAGTGAGATCAGGTTTTTCATATCCTACATCTTCTGAGATGAATATATCATCAAATAAATCATAAAGACCCGTACCCTTTAATTTGCCTAACTGAGCGACTTTTGAACCATTTGATGCTGCATACTGCTTACAATGTGGTTTAAGCGCCAAAATGGCTTCTAAGGCAAATTCATTCAAACAATAATAAGTCCCTAATGCTTCCTGATAATCTTTATTAAAATGAACACCATCAATAGAAACATTAAGTAATGCAAAAAAATCCACAAAACGTTTCACCATGAGTTCATTTCTTCTTGAATGATCCTTTTCAATCATCTTCCAACATTCTTTATTAATCTTTTTGTATTCTTCAAATTGTGCTTCTGTCATAGATACACCATGCTTCTCCAAACATTTTTCCATGCTGATTTTTTCAGACATTTCAAAATTAAGAAGTGTGCCATCTATATCCCATAATATGGTTTTATATTTCATACTATCCTCCTTATTTTATTATACAAAAAAGATAGGAATACTCAATATTCCTATCTCTTGAATGATTTTTTAAATTGATCAAAAATAGATTCTTTTTCATCTAATTCCTTAAGTTTCATGTAAAGATCTTTTTCTTTCTTGCTGAGTTTCTTAGGAATAGAAACATTGATCTGAACATACTGATCACCATAAGTATCGCTACGCATGTTCTTGACACCTTTACCCTTAAGTCTCATGACTGTACCAGTTTGTGTTCCTGCTGGAATCTTCATAGTCACATCACCATAAACAGTAGGTACTTCTACTTCACAGCCAAGAGTTGCATCGACTGCAGAAACTGGAACTGATATAGAAATATCATTACCATTTCTCACAAAGTATTTATGTGGACGAACATAGATTTCTACATATAAATCCCCATTAGGACCGCCATTGACACCACGCTGACCTTTACCAGCGACACGTAACTGCTGATGAGAATCAATACCAGCAGGGATAGTTAATTCAACAGTGACATTCTTATTAATATATCCTGAACCATGACAATGTGGACACTTATCCTTGACTACCTTACCTGTACCATGACAGTCTGGGCAGACTGATTCATTAATGATAGTACCAAATGGCGAACGCTGCTGTACTCTAATACGTCCTGTACCACCACATCTAGAACATGTATGCACATCATTAGGATTCTTCGCACCTGTACCATGACAATGAGAACACTGTTCATCATAGTTAATCTTAAGTTCAGTCTTTTTGCCCTTGATAGCATCCATGAAATCAATTTCTATCTGAACATAACGGTCTTCACCTTTTTGTGGTCCTGTAGGTCTTCTAGAACGTGACTGTCCTCCGCCAAAGAATGAACCGAAAATATCACCAAAGTCCATATCTTCAAATCCACCAAATCCCTGGCCACCAAATCCTCCAGCACCTGCACCACCCTGTTCAAATGCTGCATGTCCATAACGGTCATAAGCGGCCTTCTTATTCTCATCAGAAAGAACATCATAGGCTTCATTGACTTCCTTGAACTTTTCTGCTGCATCAGGCGCCTTATTCACATCAGGGTGATATTTCTTTGCCATCTTACGATAGGCACGTTTTATTTCATCTTTTGAAGCATCCTTAGATACACCAAGGACTTCATAGTAATCTCTCTTATCTGCCATAAATCACACCTCATTTAATATAAGCCAAGGGGGATTCCCTTGGCTTTCTTGTTAGTTCTTTTCAGTAAAGTCTGCATCAACGAAATCATCGTTATTGTTGTTAGATGAAGTGTCTGCACTTGATGTGTTACCAGCATTCTGCTGCTGATACTGAGCAGCAGCCATCTGCTGAGCAATATTTTCAAGTTCGCTCATCTTAGATTCAAGAGTAGCCATATCATTATTATCTAATGCAGTCTTAAGTTCATCTCTTAAAGCTGTAGCCTGCTTCTTCTGATCTTCTGGAAGGTTAGCACCCTGCTCAGCTAAAGCCTTATCAATCTGGTTGATCAAAGCTTCTGCTTTGTTCTTAGTTTCGATGTCTTTACGTTTCTTTTCATCGTCAGCTTTGTTGCTTTCTGCTTCCTTAACCATTCTATCGATTTCTTCTTCACTTAAACCTGTAGAGTTCTGAATAGTGATAGACTGTTCTTTGTTTGTCTTCATATCTTTTGCTTTAACGTTTACGATACCGTTAACGTCGATATCAAATGATACTTCAATCTGAGGAACGCCTCTTGGAGCTGGTTCAATACCATCAAGCTTGAATAAGCCTAACTGCTTATTATCTTTAGCCATAGCACGTTCACCCTGTAATACGTTGATATCTACAGCTGGCTGGTTATCAGCAGCAGTTGAGAAGATCTGTGATTTAGTAGTTGGGATAGTTGTGTTACGAGGAATTAATACTGTCATAACACCACCCATTGTTTCGATACCAAGTGATAATGGTGTAACGTCAAGTAATACGATATCTTTAACATCACCAGTGATAACACCACCCTGGATTGCAGCACCCATAGATACTACTTCATCAGGGTTAACTGACTTGTTCGGTTCTTTTCCTAATAATCTCTTAACTGATTCCTGTACTGCAATAATACGAGTAGAACCACCAACTAATAAGATCTGATCGATTTCAGATGGAGTAACGTCAGCATCATTTAATGCCTGTCTTACTGGAGTTTCAGTTTCAGCAACTAAATCAGATGTTAATTCATCAAATTTTGCTCTTGTAAGAGTCATATCTAAATGAAGTGGTCCATTAGCACCAGCTGTGATATATGGTAATGAAATCTGAGTCTGCATCATACCAGATAAGTCTTTCTTAGCCTTTTCTGCAGCATCTTTAACTCTCTGCATAGCCATCTTATCAGCGCTTAAATCAACACCGTTTTCTTTCTTGAATTCACTAACCATGTAGTCCATAACTTTCTTATCGAAGTCATCACCACCTAAGTGGTTGTTACCTGCAGTAGCTAATACATCGAAAGTACCATCAGCTAAGTCAAGGATAGATACATCGAATGTTCCACCACCTAAGTCATATACTAATACTTTCTGTTCCTGTTCAGTCTTGTCTACACCATAAGCAAGAGCTGCTGCTGTAGGTTCGTTGATGATACGTTCAACATCAAGACCTGCAATCTTACCAGCATCTTTTGTAGCCTGACGCTGTGAGTCATTGAAGTAAGCTGGAACTGTGATAACTGCACGAGTCACAGGTTCACCTAAATAACTTTCAGCAGTAGCTTTTAAGTTCTGAAGAATCATTGCTGAAATTTCTTCTGGTGTATAATCACGACCATTGACATGTTCTTTATAGCTTGTACCCATATGTCTCTTGATTGATGCTACAGTATCAGGATTTGTAACTGCCTGACGCTTTGCAGCTTCACCAACAATGATTTCACCATTCTTGAATGCGACAACTGATGGAGTTGTTCTCATTCCTTCTGGATTTGCAATTACTTTTGCTTCACCATTTTCCATTACACTGACACATGAATTTGTTGTACCTAAATCAATACCAATAACTTTACTCATAATAAGTTCTCCTCCTATTAATCCTTATTCACTTTCACTAAAGTTGCTCTAATAACTCTATCTTTTAACATATAACCTTTTTGTAATTCTTCAGTCACAATATTTGGACCAAAGTCAGGATTGTCATCCTGCATGACTGCCTGGTGCATATTAGGATCAAATTCCTTTCCCTGTGCTTCAATCACAGTTACACCGTTCTTGCCTAGAATATTCATTAACTGGTTTAAAATCATCTTGTTACCCTTAAGAATATTCTTACCTTCTTCGCTTTCAGGTTCTACAGTTAATGATCTTTCATAGTTATCAATAACTGGTAGTAACTCTTCAATAAAAGACTGCATTGCATACTTTAACTGATTTGCATGTTCTGTTTTAAGTCTTTTCTTTAAGTTCTCCATATCAGCGAATACTTTATAATAATCTGTCTTCCACTGATTGATTTGAGATTCTAAATCTTTGATTTTTTCATCTTTAGGATCCACTTTTTCTTCAGTTGTCTCTTCTTTTACTTCTTCAACTGCTTCTTCAGCTTCTTTAACTGCTTCTTCAGTTTCTTTAACAGCTTCTTCAGCTTCTTTAACAGCTTCATCTTTATTCATTTCTTCTGCCATGGTCTCACCTCTTCTACTCATCATTTTCCTTGATGATTCTTTCAATATTTTCAGTAATATATTCTACAAGCGATACAACTTTCTTGTAAGGCATACGCGTTGGACCGATTACAGAAATCGTTCCTTTGTTAGCTCCTCCTGTATCAAAAGAAGATGAAATAACAGATACATCATCAAGTCCAGATACATTTGAATCATCACCAATTAATACCTTGATACCATCATCGTCAGTTGGTGCTAAGAAATTCCAGTTTGATGAATTTTCAAATGCACTCACTAGTTTTCTTAACTTATTGACATCATTGTATTCTGGCTGATATAACAAATGATCTTTACCAGAGAAATATACATTGTTTCTTGCAAATTTCATAAATGCTTCTAAGAAAGCATTAAACAAGATTTCATGTTCCTTGATTCTCGTATTGAGGATTGGCTTGACATCATTTTCTAACTTATCTGCGACCTGATTGATTGGTGTACCTACTAGTGTATCATTCATAACCGATACACAGGCTTGTAAATCATCCAAACTCAATGTCTCAGATAAAGTGAAAACTCGATTTTCTACATGTCCCTTATCCGTCACTATGATGGCTGTCACATTTCTTGTTCCAATAGGAACTAATGTGATATTCTGCAGACATTCATAACTTGAATTAGGTCCTAGAGCAACCGCCGTCAGATCAGTCAACTGGCTTAACATTTCGCAGCTTTCTTTAATCAAACTATTCAATGATTGATGTGTATCACTAAAGATTGTTGCAACCTGATTCTTCACCTGTTCATCAACATTTGGCTGAAGCAAAGTATTTACATAATAGTAGTAGCCCTTCTTAGAAGGAACACGACCAGAAGATGTATGCGTCTTTACTAGAAAGCCAAGTTCTTCAAGTTTGCTCATTTCATTTCGGATAGTGGCGCTTGAATAAGGTAATTCATATTTTGTCATCAATAGTTTAGATCCAACAGGTTCTGCTGTTTCAATAAACTCTTCGACAATATATTTAAATATTAGCATTTGTCTTGCCGATAGCACTCTCAAGCACCTCCTTAGCACTCTTTTTCCTCTTGTGCTAGATTCATTATACATTCTTTTTTAGCAGTGTCAAGCCTTTAGTGCTAGTTTGTGCTAAAAAACGGTTTCTATTTTCTAGAAACCGTTGTACTACTCTGGCAAGAAATCAAGGAGGATGGAATTAAGAAGATCAAGCGTATGATTTGTTTTTAAATGATTATTTTCAATAACCAGATTGTGGTTATCTAGATTCTTAGAGAGAGCTTCTTTATAGACCTCTTCTATAGCATGATGGTATCTTCTTTTAAATTCATCAAGGTCCAACCCTTCTTCAAGACGTAAAGACATCATAAGATGATTAAACATTGTATCTTCGATTGTTTCTTTTTCGATATATATTGTATTCTTCCCCTGCAGGTAATCAGTGAGACTGCGTGAGTGAGAAATAAGTTCATCATCTATTTTACCTGTGGCACCAATACCGACACCATAATAGTTCTCATAATGCCAATAGACTTTATTATGATAAGATTCATGATTTCCTAATGCATAATTAGATACCTCATAACGATGAAAACCTGCACGAGAGAGTGTCTCTACAATATAATCACTCCATATTCCTTCAGTTTCTTCATCAAGTGGTTCATAATTGTCATAAAGTCTTGTATGTTCTTCTAATATAAGAGAATAGTAGGACAAATGATTGATAGGAAGTGATAAGGCAATCTGTAAATCTTCTTTCACATCTTCTAATGTCTGTTCTGGTAATCCATACATCAAATCAATAGAGATATGCTTAAAGCCAATAGCCTTCGCATTTCTTACGACTTCTTTTGCTATAGAAGATGTATGATAACGTTCAATTCTTTTTAATAATGTATTATCAAATGTCTGTACACCTACACTTAAGCGATTAGCTCCATGAAGATGCATAGTTTCTAGTTTATCTAGCGTTGCTGATTCAGGATTGACTTCTATAGTATATTCTAGAGTTCCATCACCCACAAAAGGATCTATCATATTTAATAACATCTTTAATTGATTTAAAGAAAGTGCACTTGGTGTGCCTCCTCCTATATAAATAGTTTCCATCGGATGATGAGGAAGTGTATCAAGTTCTTCCTTTAGACGTTCTAGATACTGTAATACAAACTCTTCACGATAATAGACCTTTGCAAAATCACAATAAGAACAGATATGATCACAAAAAGGAATATGAATATAAAGTGCTTTTGTTTCCATATTATATCCTCATCAAGAAGAGTTCTAATCCTCTATATTTATCCACTGTCCCAGTCTTGATTGCATAATCAAGTTCAGATAAAGCATAAAGTTTTTCAATAAGTTCTGTAATATCAAAATGTGCCGCATTTTTACGGATTGGATAGATTGCACGAGGATTAAGTCCAAGGGCAGATGCAATATCAGTATCACGATAGCCCTTCTTACTCATAATAGAGACCTGATAAAGATTACGTAATGAATTCGCAATTAACCCAATCAACTGTAAGGGTTCATGGTTTTGAGAAATCAAATCCTGATAAACACGCATCGTATTTCTTAAATCATGATTCATAAGCGCATTTGTCAACTTAAATACATCTTCTTCAACACGTGGTGGAACAAGTCTTTCAACATCTTCCTTCTTTATATTATGTGTATAAAGACATAGTTTTTCTACCTGATTAGAAATAGTCAAAAGATCATTTCCACAGCGATCTAACAACAAAGTAAGTGCATCATCATCAATAGAGGCATTTCTACGAATGATTGCTTCTCTAGTAGTTTTATAAAGCTGATCAAAGGTCAGTTTTTCCATTTCATACCATTTTGCATGCTTACGTAATGATTTGACTACCTTCTTTCTTTCATCAAAATTACGCTGATCCTGATATATAACAAAGATTGTTGTCGGATTATCATGTTCAATATAATCTAAAAACAGCTTGATATCTTCATCTGTGACAAGCTTCTTTTTAGGCTTCTCTTTTGTAAGAAAGATTGGATTCTTTAAGACAACCATCTTATATTCTGTTAAGAAAGGCTGTGTTAAGGCATCTTCAATGATTTCCTTCATTGGTGTTTCACCTGCATGATAGACCATATAATTCATATCATCACTTGTACATTGATATTTCTTTTTTAAATCCTCTAATCTTTGTGCAAGTAATAGTTTTTCTTCTCCGTATAATACAATATTCATAGTTTTCCATCCTTTTGTCCTATTCTACCATATATTCATGATTAACGGTAAATAAGATGTTCCCCTAAATAAGTGATAATAGAAAAGCTGCCATCAAGATCAGTACGCAGTATTTTAATCTTTCTTTCTTCTAATCGTTTAATCACAATACGAGCTGGATGACCATAAAGATTATGTTCTCCTACACCAATCATCGCAATACGTGGATGTACCATTTGAAAGAATGTTACAGAAGAAGAATAACCACTACCATGATGAGCTACTTTTAAAACATCTATATCTATTTCTCCATATTTCTTATAAAGATCTTCTTCTACATTACTTGGGATATCACCCGTAAATAAATAGTTATAGCCTCCTATTGTTACTAACATGACTAAAGAATTTTCATTGGTAGAAGGATAAATCACATCACTTTTAAGCATTTTAATTGTAATCAGCTTATTCTTCTCTTCTTCCTGATAGGAGTCAATGATACGCTTGACTTTATATTTCTTCTTTAACGAATCCAAAGCACCGTAGTGATCATAATCGTGATGAGATATATAAACTCTATCAATACACGGAACACCTTGAGATTTAAGAAATGGAATAACATTATGACTAGCAATATCATATTCCCTGTTACCCCCTGTATCAATCAAATAATTTCCTTGATTAAAAGGTAGGCGGATCAATGAACAATCCCCCTGCCCTACATCAATAGTAGAAACCTGAGTATATGGCTTATAGATACTATATATATGAAAGCTGATCATAAGTGCACATAATAGAGACATAGAAAACTGAACACTCTTCTTTTCTTCTAATAATAAGAAAATATAAAATAAGATGGCATAATAAAGAATAATAAATGAGAGCGTTGGTTTTTGAAAGATAATTTCTGCATTGAATGAAGTGATAAAGTTCAAAACCATCTGCTGGTAGTTGATCATCATCTTCATAATTAGATCTATTGGAAATATGAGAGAGAGGAGTGTCACAATATAGAAACAGGATATAAAAGGAGTAAGAAGAACCGTTAAAAAATAAGAAAAGATATTAATAGAGAAATTAAGCGTGAGGACAATAGGAATACCACCCAAATAGATAAGGAAAGAGCGATATGGGAAATGTTTAGTCATAATGACAAGGAAATAAATAAAGTAAGAGAAGACAAAGGAAATACTAAAGATGATATAAGGATTCTTAATAACATTAAATAAAACAAGTAACGATAGTACATCTAATTGATTGAACTTCTCTTTTACAAGATCATAGATGACGAGCATATAAAAAGCACGATGAAGAGATATATTATAAGGTATAGAAAAGACATAAAAACCTATGAGTATTTTGATAATGATATCCGCAATATCAACGCGTACAAATGTTTTAATAAGACTCAAACACTTATAAAGTAAATGTATATGCATACCTGAAAGAGCAAACATATGGATAAGAGAAAGACTTGTGAGGAGTGAATAGTCTTCTTTAATGGCTTCATCTTTTATTCCTAGAACAAAGAGTTTCTGATAACTTTTAATAGACTTTGAAGAAGAGAAATGTTTTTCTAGTAAATGACAAAAGGAAGGATGGGATGAAACAGTGGTAATATGGGTGATTTTAGCCTTTGCGACGATATTGTTAGCTTTGAATGAATGATATTCATCATAACCTATCGGATCCTTGCGATGCTTAATTTCAAGAAATCTAAGTTTAACAAGTACTTCGTCATTGTATTGAAATGAATGATCAGTATAGGCTTTAATCTTCCCATAATCAGTATTTAAAATAACATAATTATCTCTTATATCTTTCACCCTTCCAGAAACAATAGTAGGCACTTCTGATGAAGTCACTGGTCTTAATATAATAGGTAATAAAAAAAGAAGAAACAACATCTTTCTTCCAAATCGTTTTACTAGATAAATTAAATAAGCAAATAGAAATATATAAAATAGAGGATGAACAAGATAAGCAACTGACAGCAATAAGACAAATACAGCATAATATACTAAATGATATCTTAAAGGCACAGATAGTCACGATAGATGAGATATTTCTTCTCACCGATTCCTTGTATATTCATGATGTCTTCTATTGAATAAAAAGGCTGTATCTGTCTATAGTCAATGAACTTCTGTGCCGTTTTCTCTCCCACTCCTTTTAAAGTCATAAAGTCTTCTAAAGTTCCTTTATTAAGTGAAATCATATTTGCTCTTTTTTCTGGTAAATAAAAACGCATTTCTGCTTGAATACTTCTATTCATATTTAAAGAATCCATGCAGGCATTTTCTTTAACCCCTACTTTCTTTATTAAATCACTCATCGTCATACCTTCTTTAATTGGGACTTCACCTGTTTGGTTGAAAGCACCTTCTAATGTGATATAGACTTCTGATTTTTGTGTAGAGCTGACTTTTTCAGGCTTTTGATAACTATATATAAATGAGGCAATACTCAAAAGAATCAGCCCAATAATCTTAATTTGACGCATAAAAAAAAGAGAATTGATCTAATTCTCTCTTGTAATATGAAAATGTCTATAAGCAAGATCTGTCGCAATTCTGCCTCTTGAAGTACGTTTGATCAATCCTTTTTGTAGTAAGTAAGGTTCATAGACATCTTCTAATGTCATTCTTTCTTCACCAATACTTGCAGCAAGTGCTTCTAAACCAACCGGCCCACCCTGAAAACGATTGATAATACCAAGTAAGTATTTATGATCGACATCATCCAAGCCTAGATTATCAACCTTTAAACGGTCTAGCGCCTGCATTGTACGGTCTTTTGTAATGATTTCATCACCATAAAACTGTGCAAAGTCTCTTACACGTCTAAAGAGTCTATTCGCAATACGTGGTGTTCCTCTTGAACGTCTAGCAAGTTCCATCTTTGCTTCTTCTTCCATGGTCATATCGTAGACTTTACTTGTACGAGAAATAATATCTCTAAGTTCTTCATCTTTATAATAATCAAGTTTAGCCACAATACCAAAACGGTCACGTAATGGGGCTGAAATATCTCCTGCACGTGTAGTCGCTCCTACTAATGTAAAAGGAGGTAAATCAATACGTACAGAACGTGTTGTGGCATCTTTACCAATCATAACATCCACGCAGAAATCTTCCATTGCTGGATACAGTATTTCTTCTACAACTTTATTCAAACGATGAATTTCATCAATAAAGAGGACATCGCCTGGTTCTAAAGATGTAAGCAAAGCGACAAGATCTCCCGTTTTTTCAATAGAAGGTCCTGTTGTAATCTTGATATGCGTTCCCATTTCATTTGCAATAATCATCGACATAGTAGTTTTACCAAGTCCTGGAGGACCATAGAACAGAACATGATCAAGTGTTTCATCACGCATCTTTGCAGCACCCACAAAGACACGAAGGTTTTCTTTTAAATCATGCTGACCTACATATTCATCAAAAGAAGCCGGTCTTAAAGAGCTTTCTTCATCTTCGATATGCTCATTAATATCTAAAACATCACGATCCATAAGATTCTCCTTTCATTATTGTGTTAATAAGGCTAATGCACGTTTCACATAGCCATTTGTATCTAGATTTTCACTCGATAATACTTTCATAGCTTTTTCTACATCACTCTGTTTATAGCCTAATGCGATTAATACTTCAGTAGCTTCTTCATAATCCGGAGAGCCAAGAGGCTTCATTGCACGTTTATCAAACTTACCATGTAGATCAAGAATGATCTGCTGTGCCGCCCTAGGTCCAATACCTGGTATCTTCTTAAGATATGCTGTATTTTTACCTTCTATCGCATCAATAATCGCATCAATCTCACCTGTCGCAAGAATACCGATAGCCGTCTTACAGCCTATCCCTTTCACAAGAATAAGCTTTTGAAATAATTCTTTTTCTTCTTTCTTCTTAAAGCCAAATAAAGTAATATCATCTTCTTTGACCTGTTGATATATATATACTGTTGCATCATCACCCTTTTTAAAATTATAAGGATTAGATACATGTACTTCATAACCTATTCCATGATTATCTATGACAATATGATCTGAATACAAATCTGCAATGATTCCTTTGATATAACTATACATAAAATTCTCCTTTACGCATTCCCTAATTCTATCATATGTCAAAAAAAAATACCATTTCTAGAAATGGTATTAATTATAAAATTCAAATTCGAAGTCATATAGGCGTACAGTATCGCCATCTTCACAGCCTGCTTCTCTTAATGCATCATCAATACCCATATTACGGATCTGTAATGCGAATCTCTGGAAACCATCATCTGTAGTAAATGAGGCCATCTGTACAAGTCTTTCAACCTTCTTACCAGTGACTTCCCATACACCATTACCTTTATTATGGATAGTGAATGGTTTTTCTTCTTCCTTATAAGTATAAAGAACACTTTCCTGTTCTTCTTCCTGATTAAAGAAGTCTGGTGCAGTTTCTAATGCATCAGCAACTGCATAAAGGACAGCATCGATGCCTTCATGAATTGGTGCAATGATTGGGAATACTTTCTGATCTCCAAGTTTTTCCTTGAACTTCTTTAAGTTTTCTTCTGCTTCATCGCCATCCATCTTATTAGCAACAATAATCTGTGGTCTTTCTAATAAGCGATATTCATATTCACCTAATTCTTTATTAATAGTGACATAATCTTCATAAGGATCTCTGCCTTCGCTACCGCTCATATCAATAATATGCACGATAACACGACATCTTTCGATATGTCTTAAGAACTGATGACCTAATCCTTTACCCTGTGATGCCCCTTCAATAAGACCAGGTAAGTCAGCCATAACAAATGAACGACCATCCTTAACCTGTACAACACCTAAATTAGGCACAATAGTAGTAAAGTGATAATCAGCAATCTGTGGTCTTGCTTTTGAAACAACAGATAATAAAGTAGACTTACCAACACTTGGGAATCCTACTAATCCAACATCTGCAAGTAACTTTAATTCTACTCTTAAATTGAATTTTTCACCTGGTTCACCATTTTCACAGATTTTAGGTGCTGGGTTACGTGATGAAGCGAATCTTGCATTACCACGACCACCACGGCCACCTTTTGCGATAACAGCACGCTGACCATCTTTTGTAAGATCGGCAATAATATTGCCTGTATCATCATCATAAACACAAGTGCCCACTGGCACTCTGATGACTAAATCATCTGCATCAGCACCATGCATCTTTTTAGCATGACCTTTTTCACCATTTTGTGCTTTATATTCACGATAATATCTTAAGTCTAATAAAGTAGATAATGAGTTTGTTGCAACGAAGATAACACTTCCTCCACGACCTCCATCTCCTCCAGATGGACCTCCTTTAGGAACATGTGCTTCACGTCTAAACGCAACTGTACCATTACCACCAGTACCAGCTTGAACATAAATCTTTACGCGATCAATAAATTTCATGTATCCACCTTCTTTCTTCAAAAAAAGAATCCCATAGGGGATTCTTGAGATTAAGCTACTGGATAAACAGATACCTGTTTCTTGTTTTTACCAAGTCTTTCGTATTTAACGACACCATCAACTTTAGCGAATAAAGTATCGTCTCCACCTTTACCAACATTAGTACCAGGATGAACCTTAGTACCTCTCTGTCTATAAATAATTGAACCAGCTGTGCAAGTCTGTCCATCAGAAAGCTTAGCACCTAAACGCTTTGATTCAGAGTCACGACCGTTCTTAGTAGAACCTACACCCTTTTTAGAAGCGAATAACTGTAAATCTAACTTTAACATAGTATTATACCTCCCTAGTGTTAATTTTAACATATTGTTCATATGAGTATTCAACAGTTTCTAGAATTTTTATCAAAGTTTCTAGAATAATCTGATAATCTTCACGATTATTGAATATCTCGAAATAAGAGTAACCACTCTCTACATTGGCAAGATTGCCATCTTTCATGAAGCCTTTGGCTTCAAGCATATTGTAAATACCTACTACTGCAGTACTGATTCCAGCACAAGCAAGATCTTTTCCATATTCATTTTGTTCAGCATGCCCTTCAACCTTGATAGATTGAATCTGACCTGCATGATACACGACATCTACGTGAGTCATTAAGCGTTAATTTCTTTGATTGTTAACTTAGTATAAGGCTGTCTATGACCCTGTTTCTTATGATAATGCTTTTTAGGCTTATATTTGAATATAGTGACTTTCTTTTCCTTACCCTGTTTTTCAACAGTTGCAGTAACCTTAGCACCTTCTACATAAGGATGACCAACTTTAACACCGTTATCACCAACTAAAAGAACCTTTTCGAAAGTGTATTCAGTGCCTTCTTCAACATCTAACTTTTCTACAAAAATAGTATCTCCGGCTTCAACCTTTAACTGTTTTCCACCAGTTTCAATAATTGCGTACATCAGTGTACCTCCTTCATATTTTTTTCTCTTAGACTCGCCAACCAAGGCAGCACTTGCATTTAATACCTCTTATGTGCGGTTGTAGTCAGAGGTCTACAACGCTGATTATAATATCATTTCTTACCCTTATCGTCAATATTTTTTTCAATTTTCTTGAATTCTTGTCTAGGACAGGTACGATTATACACTTCTCTTAGGTGTTCTTGTGATACATGCGTATAAATCTGGGTCGTAGATAAAGAGGAATGCCCTAATAGTTCCTGTACAACACGGATGTCCATGCCTGCATCTAGTAAATGAGTCGCAAAGGAATGGCGAATTGTATGAGGATGAATCTTACGTAAAGGATCATAAAGATACATTGTGCGATCAATAATATTCTCTACTCCTCTATTTGTCAGTTTCTTTCCTCTCCTATTCACAAATACATAATCATGTGTTTCATGATATTCATTGATGATGCTGATACGATCATCATTGATATACTGCAGTAACCATTTTTTTGCATAATCATGAAATGGTACTTCTCTTTCTTTGCTTCCTTTACCAAGCACTCTAATCATTTGTCTATTAAAATCAATCTGCGACAAGCGCATTGACACTACTTCACTTACACGAAGTCCTGATGCATACATGAGTTCTAAAAGAGCTTTATTTCTTACTCCTAGAGATGTATGTGTATCAATTGAATCTAAATAGCCCATCATTTCATCAACATAAAGGAAATCAGGGTTTCTAGAGCCTGTTTTTAAAGAATGCACCTGTGAAAAAGGATTAGAGACTACAATGTTCTGTTGACATAAATATTTAAAGAAAGATCTAAGAGAACTCAAATAATGATTGATTGTTGTATGAGACAAATGTTTCTCATTTAAATAAATCAAGTAATTCTGAATTACATAATAGTCTACTTCCTGTAAAGAAATACTTTCTTTACCTATAAATAAGAGAAAATCAGTCAATTCTCTTTCATAGGATTGTAAAGTAAGTACAGAGTAGTTCTTTTGATATTTAAGATAGTGAAGAAAAGCTTTCTTTTCATCCATTGATAAATTCTTTCATCTTTTCTAATGCACGCTGTGCATATTTTTCTTTCTTTTCTTTTTTCTTCACTTTACCTTCTAAATCAGGAAGAATACCAAAGTTAGCCTTCATCGGCTGAAAATCACTTGGGGACGCATGTGTAATATAATAAGCCAAAGAGCCCATGACTGTTTCTCTAGGATAAGTAAGAAGTTCTTCTCCCTTTAAATATCTCACCATATTCTTACCAGCCACAATACCACTCTGCGCAGATTCTACATATCCTTCTACACCTGTCATCTGACCTGCAAAGAATAAATCTTCACGATTCTTGAACTGATATGTAGGATTTAAATAAGTAGGTGAATTGAAGTAACAGTTACGATGCATGATACCATAACGAACAATAGAAGCATTTTCTAGCCCTGGAATCATATGAATAATACGGTCCTGTTCACCCCATTTAAGATGTGTCTGGAATCCTACAATATTATAAAGAGAACCCACTGCATTATCCTGTCTTAACTGAACAACTGCTTCAAAACGCTGACCATCCTTTTCTAGTCCTACAGGCTTCATTGGACCAAAAAGAAGTGTCTGCTTTCCTCTTCTTGCGATTTCTTCAAAAGGCATGCATCCTTCAAAGAACTTTTCTTCAAAATCATGAGGCTTTACAACTTCTGCATTGATAAGTGCATCATAGAAAGCATCAAATTCTTCTTTAGTCATTGGGCAGTTGATATATTCTCCATCCCCCTTATCATAACGTGATTTATAAAAGGCTTTATTAAAATCAATAGATTCTTTTGTGACAATTGGAGCCGCTGCATCATAGAAATAGAAATAATCCTGATTACCCATTAAATCCATAATTTCTTTTGCAAGTGCATCACTCGTCAAAGGTCCAGATGCAATGATAGCAGGTCCATCTGGAATACGAGTCACTTCTTCACGATGAACAGTAACAAGAGGATGATTTTCAATAAACTCTGTCACCGCACGAGAAAAGCCTTCACGATCAACTGCCAAAGAACCGCCAGCAGGAACTGCATGGTCCCTCGCCATCTTGATAATCAAGCTGTCATTCATTGTCATTTCTTGTTTTAAAACACCTACTGCATTCTTTAAGCCATCTGCACGTAATGAATTAGAACATACCAATTCTGCAAAATCACTTGTTTTATGTACATCTGTCTTCTTAACCGGTCTCATTTCATAAAGATGTACAGGAATACCTTCTTTAATAAGCTGGTAAGTGGCTTCAACACCAGCAAGTCCACCACCAACGACATTTACTTCCTTGATCATATTTTCCTCCAATGAAAGAAAATGAACTGCATGGGCAGTTCATTATTCTTCTTTCTTTTTCTTTTCTTTAATAATTGTTTTGCACTTTGGATAATTAGAGCAGGCTTTAAATGGACCAAAACGACCCTTCTTCCATACAACTGGACTGCCACAGTTAGGACATGTTTCACCTGTCTCTTCAAGTTTCTGAGGCTTGATATATTTACACTTAGGGTAATTAGAACATGCTTCAAAACGTCCAAAACGGCCCATTTTATATATCATAGGAGAACCGCATTGAGGACATGTCTCGCCTGTTTCTTCATTGATTTTATTTTCATCAGCCTTGACATATTTACATTCTGGATAATTAGAGCAGGCAACAAATTCACCAAAGCGACCTTTTCTAATGACAAGATCTCCACCACATTCAGGACATTTTTCTCCTGTCTTTTTAGGTTCAATCTTTTCCATACCGTCATATGCTTTTTCTAATAGCGGTTCAAAAGCCTGTTCAAATTCAGTTAAGGCATGAACATAAGTATCCTGTCCCTTTGCAATTTCATCAAGTTCATTTTCCATCTTTGCAGTATAGTCTACATTGATGATTGAATCAAAATATTCAAGAAGCTTCTTATTAGTCAAAAGTCCTGACTCTGTAGGCTTGAATGTCTTCTTTTCTAAAGTGACATATTCTCTTGTGACGATTGTATCGATAATAGTCGCATAAGTAGAAGGACGACCAATACCTAATTCTTCCATCGCCTTGATAAGCTTTGCTTCTGTATAACGTGCTGGTGGTGTAGTGAAATGCTGTTCTTTATTGATCTTCTTTGCATCAATCAATTCATTTTCATCCATATCTGGGAGTAATTCGTTCTTACTCTTATCATATTCACCATAAACCTTTAACCATCCATCAAACTTTAAGATAGAGCCTGATGCATTAAACTTATAATCATTGTTATCTAATACTAAAGATGTACTTGCAGACTGGCTTGGTGCCATTAATGAAGCAAGCGCACGTGCATAGATTAATGAATACAGCTTATACTGTTCCTGTGTAAGGTATTGTTTAATACTTTCTGGTGTACGATCAATACTTGTAGGACGAATTGCTTCATGAGCATCCTGTACATTTTCAGTCTTCTTAGAAACTTTAACACTTCCTACATATTCTTTACCATATGTCTTTTCAATATAATCCATTGCAGCTGCAGTAAATTCAGGTGATAAGCGAATAGAGTCTGTTCTCATATAAGTAATTAAACCGACAGTCTCAGTTCCAATATCAATCCCTTCATACAACTTCTGAGCAATAGACATTGTACGTCTTGCTTTAAAATTTAATTTAGAAGATGCTTCCTGCTGCAGTGTTGAAGTAATAAATGGTGCATATGAATTTCTCTTCTTTGTCGTTTTCTTAATCTTCTCTACAGTAAATGTAGGGGTCAATGCATCATAAATGACTTGTGCTTCTTCACTATTATGGATTTCTAATTTCTTAGTTTTATACTTAGTGAGTTCTGCATTGAATGGAATATTATCCTTTTCAAAATCAGCATCAATCTTCCAGAATTCTTCTGGGATGAATGCATCAATTTCTGCTTCTCTCTCACAGATTAATCTTAATGCAACGGACTGTACACGTCCTGCAGACTTAGATTTAATCTTCTTCTGTAGAAGTTTAGAAAGCTTAAACCCGATAATTCTATCTAAGACACGTCTTGTTTCCTGAGAATGAACAAGATCCATATCAATCTTGCGGGGATTATCAATCGCTTTTGTAACTGCATTCTTTGTGACTTCATGGAATTCTACTCTTTTTGTAGTCTCAGGATCTAATCCTAACACTTCTGCCAAATGCCATGAGATGGCTTCTCCTTCACGGTCTGGATCGGTTGCGAGATAAACATCATCTGCTTTTTTGGCACATGCTTTTAATTCTTTTACAACATCTTTCTTATCTTTACTAATAACATAATGAGGGGCAAACTCATTTTCTATATCTACACCTAAGCCGCCTTTGCCAGAGATAGCCAGATCTCTGATATGGCCTTTTGATGATTTTACAACAAAATCATCGCTTAGGTATTTACTAATTGTTTTAGATTTAGATGGTGATTCGACAATTACTAAATGACTCATACATCTAACCTGCCACTCAAAATGTGATTAAATATACTCACATCGAGATAATGTAAGTTCTCACGAACATTACTTACTATGTCATCGTGTATGCTTTGGATTGACCGAAATCATATCTACTCACAAGTTCTAGTACACTCCATAGTCGTAAATTCCCGAAATAGCCTTCGGTACATACCTACGCTTGCGTTTATTTATGCAACTTCGTAAGTCGTAGCATCTCTCAGATTTAGTGCAGCATTGAAATCTCTGTCTTCGATATAGCCGCAGTCACATCTGAAAACTCTATCTGAAAGCTTTAAATCTTTCTTGATATTCTTGCAGCAGTGACATGTCTTAGATGATGGGTACCATCTATCTACTGTTCGTTGTTCAATTCCGTTTTCCCTGCACTTAGCTAGAAGCTTTGTTTTAAATTCATAAAACTTCTGCGAAGCAACTGCCTTTGAAAGATGCTTGTTCTTCATCATTCCTGATACGTTTAGATCTTCAATCGTTATATAAGATGGCTTGGTTTTCACTATCTCTGCGATTATCTTATTGATGTAGTCAGTACGAATATTGTCTATTCTATGATGAAGCTTCTGTATCTTAAGCCTTTGTTTTTGTATATTTCTTTTTTGAGTGGACTCTCCTTTCTTTATATTTTCATACTTTCGAGAAAGACTTCTCTGTTCTCGAATAAGCTTTTTTTCAAGCTTCCTTAATTTTGCAGATTTATTGATATTCTTATAAGTCTTTCCATTAGAGACAATCGCAAAGTCCTTTAATCCAAGGTCAATGCCAATTCCTTCACTGGAATGACTTGCTATCCTTTTATTCTTGATTTCTATAAGAACTGAAACATAGTATCTGTCAGCCTTTATTGAGACATGACCGCTCTTAATTACATATCCGTTTTTTGTTGTGGGAATATATCCTTTCTCTTTGATGCGGACCCAGCCAAGTGACGGAATCTTGATTCTATGTCTTTCACAAAGGCAATCTTTTGGATTATTCCTTACAAAATACATCTTCACATCAGATCTGCCTTTCTTCTTGAATTTTGGAAAGGCGCTCTTGTGATTAAAGAATCTTTTAAATGCAATCTGTCCGTCATTTACTGCCTGTGTTACCGATTTTGAATAAGCTTCCTTGATTCAGGAATATTCTGGATGGCTCGAAAGATACTCATTGTTGAGCCATACGCTAAACTGGAAGCTGCTCATAAACTTTTTGCCACTTTCATAAAGTTCCTTCTCTATCTCAACGTTATAATATCTTAACAGATACGCCTAAAAGTTCAGCAAAATCCTTTAATTTATAATTTATGATATTTGATATGTTCATTTTAACGCTCCCTCTATGAGCATATTTAAACACATTCAAACACAAAATGGTCGATATATTCAGTTACTTATAGTTCCCTCCTTCATCACATTATAATATGGGATTTTTTTATTTTGTCAACATCTTAGTGAGAATAAGAAGCGAAACGCTTCCTATTCTTCTAAGATATCTTCTACATTCATAACTAGTTTTGCACCCTGCTGAATCAGGGCATTACAGCCTTTTGAGTCATACACACGCCCTGGAACTGCAAGTACATCCTTGCCCTGTTCCAAGGCAAAACCAACTGTAATCATCGTGCCGCTTTTAAGATCAGCCTCTGTAACAAGAAGTTTCTTAGAGAGTCCTGCAATAATACGATTTCGTTTAGGAAAATGATCTTTACGAGGTGGCGTACTTCCAGGGTATTCACTTAAAACAAGTTCATTCTTCAATACATAATACAGATCTTCATTCATCGGTGGATAAGGATAATCGATTCCACTACCAAGCACTGCGACAGTATGTCCCTTTGATCGAATAGCTGTGCGGTGGCTGACGCCATCAATTCCCTTAGCCATTCCCGATACAATCACAATATCATTCTTCACAAGTTCTTTTACAAGTACACGTGTCGCCTGAACACCATACTCGCTGCAGTCTCTTTTACCAATAACCGCAATACAGTCTTTATCTAGTAAAGATAATGATCCATAATAATAGAGTACAAATGGTGGACAGTTGATATATTTAAGCTGTTGTGGATAATCATCACTAATAATAGTCGTATAAGAACTCTTAATAGTTTTAAAGAGTTCTTCTTTTAAAGATTCATCCACACGTTCCTTACGTTCTAAGGCCTTATAAATCAAATCAAACTGTCCCTTATACTTCAATGAAAAATAAAGTAGAATATCTTCCATATCAATCACCTCCTACTATATCTATTCTTAATAGAAGGCTTATTTTCTCAAAAAAGAGAAAGATCTTTAATCTTTCTCTTCAAAATCAAAGGATAATTGTTCATTCAGTACTTTCTGTACTGGCGCAAAAGAACGACGATGAATTGAAGTGACACCATACTTTTCTAATGCTTCTTTATGGGCTTTAGTAACATAACCCTTATGTTTTTCAAATCCATATTCTGGATATTGCTTTCCATATTCCTTCATCATGCGGTCTCGAGTGACCTTTGCAAGGATACTTGCTGCCCCAATAGAAATACTTTTCGCATCTCCTTTAATAATAGAAAGATGTGGAATATCTCCCAAGGGCATTGCATCACTTAATGTAAAATCAGGCTTTAATGAAGCAATAATACGTTTCATACCTGTACGAGATGCTTCATAGACATTAAGTGTATCTACTTCTTCTACTGATAAAACCTCTATTTGATAAGCAAGCGCATTTTCTATAATTAAATCATAGAGTGCTTCTCTTTTCTTTTCTGTGAGCTTCTTAGAGTCATTAATACGTTCATCATAGAAATCTTCTGGAAAGATGACACCACCTACAACAAGTGGCCCAGCCATCGGTCCTCTTCCTGCTTCATCTACGCCCAGTATTCTAGAGTAGCCTGCAACTCTAGCTTCGTTTTCATATTTTAAACGTTCCTGTTTATTCATCGCTAAGCTCCCATGTGATTTTTCCAAGAGAACCGTTCTTTAAATCATTAAAGAATGTTTCCTGTACACGGTCATAATCTGTTTCGCCTCTTAATTTCTTAATATGACGATAATCTGAGATATGATCATATACTGGAATTACCCAATCTGAATCTAAATCAATAGTCAAATTATAACGTTGTTTCAACATGTCTGGATAATGTTTTGCCAGATAACCTATTGCATGAATAAATAAATCATCAAGTGGAAGGATTTCCATCTTAATAGAGCCACATAATGCGACGTTCATTGCTTTATTGATATCTGTGAATTTAGGTTCTAGTACACCTGGTGTATCGAAAAGTTCAAAATCCTTATCAACACGGATAATCTGCTGAGCCTTTGTAACACCCGGCTTATTTCCTACTGCAGCGGCTTTTCTTTTCGCAATCTTATTGATAAAAGTAGATTTACCAACATTAGGAATACCAGCCACTAGAGCACGAATTGGCTTAGGTTTTAAACCTCTTGCGGCTTCTTTTTCACGCTTTTCTTTTAACTGATAGCGACACATGTTCACAATCTTCTTTTCTTCCTTGAAGTTCTTTAAATCAACTGCGATAGCGCTATGTCCTTGTCTTTTAAATTCTGCAATAAGAGCTTCTGTTGCCTTAGGATCAGCTAAATCCTTCTTTGTAAGAATATAAAGACGAGGTTTATTCTTGATCATATGATCAAGTTCTGGATTATGTGTTGAAAAAGGAGCACGTGCGTCAACAAGTTCAATCACAATATCTACTAACTTTACTTTACTTTCGATTTCTCTTTGGGCTTTAGCCATATGCCCTGGATACCACTGAATCTGCTTTGCCATAAGTTCCTCCTCAATCATTTCTCTTAATATGCTGGATTGGATAAATAATATATCCATTTTTTGCACGAATATCTTCTATATGAACTGGTCCAAAATATCTTGAATCATAGGACATAGGACGATTATCACCTAGAATAAAGTATTCATCGTGTCTTAATTTAATTCTAAAATCTTTTGTATAATGTGTTAAATCATATTTAATCTTTTCTTTTTTCATGAAAGGAATCTTAAGAAAAGGTTCTTCTACTAATTGACCATTAATATATAAATGATCATTCTTGTAGCTGATTTCCTCTCCTGGAAGACCAATAACACGTTTAATGACATCTTCTTTTAATGAGCTGCTGCGAACATCAACGATATCAAAACGATGAATCTGTTTATAAGATGTCACTCCCGTCATTAAGATAAAGTCACTATCATGAATAGTTGGCATCATGGATGTTCCTTTCACCTTGACCGGAAGTACGACAAATGTAAATAGACATAATATAAGTAGCGCTATTCCAGGTAAACACAGTTTTTTTATTTTATTCATAATATAGAAAAAAGAATGGGGTAAGCCCCCATTCTCTTATCGAATTTCTTTGATTCTAGCAGCTTTACCAGATAATCCACGTAAGTAATGTAATTTAGCTCTACGTACTTTACCAACCTTAGCTACTTCGATATGATCGATGATTGGAGAGTTTACTGGGAATACTCTTTCAACACCTACACCATAAGAAATCTTTCTAACAGTGAAAGTTTCACCAATACCATGACCCTTTTTAGCAATACAAACACCTTCGAACATCTGAAGACGAGTCTTATTACCTTCCTGGATCTTTACGAATACTTTTAAAGTGTCACCAGCTTTGAACTGAGGTACATCAGTCTTGATCTGGCTCTTAGTAATTTCATTTACTAACTGCATGTTCATGATAACATTTCCTCCTACACAAATTTAGTCTTGGAAGCTCATTCGTATATATAACCAGCGGAACTTCTGTGTCTTACGACTTGCCTATTATAGCACCGTCTTTTTTATAAATCAATTACTTTTTTAATTCTTTTAGAATTTCTAATTCTTCTTCTGTAAATGAGCGTTTTTCTAATAAATCAGGACGTTTGATCATAGTTTTACGTAATGATTCCTTTAAACGCCATTTACGAATATTTTCATGATGACCACTTAAGAGGACATCAGGAACCTTGCTGCCTTCATATTCATAAGGTCTTGTATATTGTGGATATTCCAATAACCCATTAGAGAATGAATCATCTTCATGACTTGCTTGAGTAATCACTCCATGAAGTAAACGAATCACACTATCCATGACTACCATCGCACCAAGTTCTCCACCTGTGAGTACATAATCACCAATAGAAAGTTCTACATCTACATAATCACGAATACGTTCATCAAAGCCTTCATAATGACCACAGATAATAACAATATGCTTCTGCTTCAAAGCCAATTCTTCCGCATAAGCCTGATGATGAGTCATACCCTGAGGACTCATTAAAATAACAAGTGAATCCTTTGTGACTACTGTCTTTAAACAATCTAATAATGGCTTACACATAAGCACCATACCCTGTCCGCCACCATAAGGTGTATCATCCACACTCTTATGACGATCTGTCGCAAATTCTCTAAAATCATGAATAGTCACTTCTACATGATCACTATCGATAGCTCTTTTAATAATAGATGTTGTCAAGAATCCTTCAAACATCTCTGGAAATAATGAAAGAACATCAATCTTCATCTAAGAAGCCTCCAATCAATGAGACATCAATACGCTTATGTTCAATATCCTTATTCTTTACAAAAGCATCAATATAAGGGATCATTACCTGTTTACCATTCACATCAACACCAATAATAGCCTGTGCCCCCTGATATACATCAGTGACCTTACCAATATAAGTGCCATTATTATAGACTTCACAATCTACAATATCAGAAATATAATGCATGCCTTCAGGTAATAAAGACGTATCTTTAGGAGCATAACAAATACATCCCTTATACTTTTCTACTTCATTAATATCTGTAAATCCTTTAAAGGCAATCATATCAAAACCCTTATGGATATAGTGCTTACTGATTTCAAAATCGAGATATTCTCTTGGTGTCTTAACAAGAATATGGCTGCCAGGGGCAAAGCGCTGTTCTCCAAAATCAGTTGAAGAAGCAATCTTTAAATCACCCTTGATTCCAAATGTATTAATGATTTTACCAATTTCTACAAGTTCCATTTGTACCTCCAAAAAAAAGGAAGTGTACACTTCCTTTATTCCTCACCATATGATTCAAATTTGATATCTAATCTTTTATGCATACCACGTGTACTTATAGACATAAGCTGTCTGATAGAATTAGCCATAACACCTTTTCTACCAATTAATTTAGAAATATCATCATGTGATGCATAAACATATAGAACAATCGCATTATCATCTAATGAAGGCATTTCTCTAACCTCTAACTTATCACGATTATTGACAAGTTCAAGACACATGTCCTGTAATGCCTTAACGTAATCCATAATTATTTAGCCTTCTTAGATTCAGCAAATTCTTTGATTACGCCTTCTTTAGAAAGGATGTTCTTAACTGTGTCAGAAGGCTGAGCACCGTTACCTAACCACTTTAAGATTTCTTCTTTCTTTAAAGAAACCTTAGCTGGGTTCTGTCTTGGATCATAAGTTCCTAACTGTTCAATGAAACGACCATCTCTTGGCATTCTTGAATCAGCTGCAACAATTCTATAAAATGGTGACTTCTTAGCACCCATTCTCTTTAATCTTAATTTAACTGCCATTGTATTTTCCTCCGATTAATTTAATTTGCCTTCTTATAATACCATATTCAAACTAGGTGTCAAGTATTTTCACTTGACACATTTATTTTTTTGAAAGTCATGATGACTTTAAAGAGATCACCATCTATTTCTATATCAAATGTACCACCCTGAGCAACAACAAAACTTTTCGCAATGGCAAGTCCTAGGCCACTACCTGTTTCATGGCGGGATTTATCTCCACGTACAAAACGCTCCTGGATTTCTTCGCTAGAGAAGTTCATTTCTACCTCACTCATATTCTTGAATATGATTGAAACATAGTCTTCTTCCTCATGAATATCAATATAAGCACGACTATGTGGCATGGCATACTTTCCAATATTAGTTAATAGGTTTTCAAAGACACGGTATGTCTTATCTCCATCTAAGTGTACGACAACATCCTCGACATTCTTAATAACCTGAATATCCTTAGATTCTAAGACTTCAATACATTCAGCTAAGGATTGATCAACTAACGCTTGTAATCTTAAATCAATAGGATGTAGGTCAATATTACCGCTTGTTGCTTTAGAAACATCAAAAAGATCTTGAATAAGATTAGAGAGTCTATTTGTATATTTTTCTAATTGGTTTAAATATTCAGTTCTTGTTGTTTCATCAGCTTGTGTATTCTTAAGTAAAATAACATAATTCTTAATACATGTAAGAGGAGTTTTCAAATCATGCGAGACATTAGTAATAAGTTCCGTCTTCATATTCTGTGATTTTGTTTCTTCCTTCACAGCTGCTTCAAAACCAGTTTTCAGGTTATTTAAGCGATCACGCATACTATTGAAGATTCCTAGATCATCTTCTATTTCTGTATCAAAATGACCATGAGAAAGCTGTTCTGTAAAGTTAAGCATATTTTTATAATCATTCTTTACCTTCATTGACTGCTTTCTTATATATAAGAAAGAGATCATGACATAAACAATCACAAAGATCGTCTTACTTGGTGAGAGGACATACAAAACAATAACGAGTAATGCATTACAGATAGTAAATTTCAAGATATCCTGATTGATATTATCCTTTAAATCAAATTCAGTGACCCTATTACCTAGTTCCTTTGTTTTTTCATAAAGTGCATAGGTACATGTATTATTCTTAAAATAGTTCGTTCCATTCATAAACATATACTTAACAGTAAAGCACAACATCGAGAATAAGAAATAGAAAATAAACATAGAGAAGAAATAGAGGCCATAACTGATAGATGTACCATATGCAACACCATGTCTTGCGAGCACATTTTGAAGTTCTCCCGTAATAACAAATATGCCTGTTCCAGTAGACACGCCAATAAAGACAAAACATGTGAGTCCAATGAGAATAAGGACTGTTAATAGTTTCCAGTTCTTAATTGTACGATAGGGATTGATTGACTCTTCTACTTCTAATGAGTTCATAATAATATAGATAAACAGGATGAGTCCAAGAAGAGACGCAATGCCCGCAAGTACTGCAACATCATATTCATCTATAAAACGACTTATATTATTTGTCATCGGTGAAACATAAACTGTACAATAATAAGTCAATTCAATATTTGGTGGATTAATTGTGATTTGATCAAGGTTAATATAAACATCCTTGACCTTAAGTCTTCCATCATCCATAAGTTTATAGTTATCATCTAATCGATGTACTATTTCTGTGTCTTCAAGAATTTCCCTTAAATTAAAATCATTGAACTTCTGATCTTTTGCGATTGTGCTTGTTTGCTTATAAATAACAGGATAATGGGATTTCTCATTTTTATAATACTGCTTTGTTTTTGTATTATAAGCTATGTAGTAGAATCCATCATCAGACTGTTCCATCTCTAAAAGAGCATCAAATATTTTATTGATCGCATCATTGGCCGCTTCTTGACCCAATTCATCTGTACCATTAAAGATTAAAGGCGAATAATCCGGATTCGTCTTACTCTCTACCGCCATAGAAAGAAGCTGTATTCTATATGGATCAATACCATTGATCACTTTTTTCTTATAGCTTTCCTGCTGTTTGACTGTGATATAAATCATACAGCTCGGGCAGGCAAGTAATAAGGCAATTAAACCAATGATAAATATATGTCTTTTCTTCATTGTCATCACTCCATCTTTTCTATTTTATAGCCTACACCCCAGACAGCCTTTAAGTATTCAGGATGCTTAGGATTAGCTTCAATCTTTTCTCTGAGTCTTCTTACATGAACCATGATTGTTTCTGTATTAATGGCTGTTTCTTCCCAGATAGATTCATAGATTTCTTCTGCAGAATACACCTTACCAGGATAACTCATTAATAGTTCTAATATTTGGAATTCTTTCTTAGTGAGTCTAACAGAACGTCCATTCACAAAGACTTCTTTAGTTGCCTGGTCTAATACTAAACCTCCTACAACAAGTTGATTGTTTAGCTTTTGTATATTTCCCTTTAAATTTAAGATCTGTTCATAGCGTCTTAGATTAGAATTCACTCTTGCAATCAGTTCCATAGGTTCAAAAGGTTTAGTGATATAATCATCTGCCCCTAGATTAAGTCCTGTAATCTTATCAATATCTTCTGTCTTAGCCGTTAAGAAGATTACAGGGATATCTGATACTTCGCGAAGTTTCATTGTCATAGTCAGTCCATCCATAACAGGCATCATAATATCTACAATAGCTAAATGAATATCGTTATGTTTAAGTGCTTCAAGCCCTTCTTTTCCATTTTCCGCTTCAATGACTTCATAATTCTGGCTCTTTAAAAAGATCTTAACTGTTTCTCTAATACCTAATTCGTCTTCTACAAGTAATAGTGTATGTTTCATTAACTGAACTCCCCTTCTCCATAATCAGCGCGTCAATGTACTTAAATAAGCGATAATGCTGATCATAATAACAGGAAATAATAATATGAACATAAATGTTTCAAACATATGTATCCCTCCTTCGCTTATAAGTATAGTGACTAAAAATAAAAAGATTCGTGATGAAATTCTTAAATAATTCTAAAGAAAAAACCTCCGAGGAGGCTTTATTTCTTCTTTTTCTTATGTCTAGTCTTTTTACGATAAGGATTGAACTGCTGCTGAGTCTTCATTGGTCTTTGTGTTCGCATACCAGTTGTAGGATCAATGTTACCTAGCTGCTTCATGACCTTACGTGACTGTTCAAACTGTTTTAATAGCTTATTAACTTCAGTCACAGACTGACCACAACCCTTGGCAATTCTTTCTTTACGTGATGAATTAATCATATCAGGATTTGCACGTTCTGCTTTAGTCATAGAATAGATGATTGATTCAGTCATCTTCATCTTAGCAGCGGCATCATCATCATTTAAATTAGGAATCTTAGGCATTCCTGGAATCATCTTTAATAAACCAGATAAAGGTCCCATCTTCTGAAGCTTCTTCATCTGTTCAAGCATATCATCTAAACCAAAAGTACCAGCCTTCATCTTATTGAAAGCTTTCATACTTTCTTTTTCATCATAGACATCCTGTACCTTTTCTACAAGGGAAACAACATCCCCCATACCAAGGATACGATCTGCCATACGGTCAGGATAGAAATAATCGATTTCATCTAATTTTTCACCTGTACCGATATATTTGATAGGAACATGAGTGACATGTCTAATAGAGAGGGCACCCCCACCACGTGCGTCACCATCTAGCTTAGTTAAAACGGCACCAGTGATTCCTAATTTTTCATTGAATGTTGAAGCAACATTCACGATTTCCTGACCAGCTAATGAGTCAACAACTAAAAGGATTTCATCAGGATGGGCAATTTCTTTAACGTTAGCAAGCTCCTGCATCAACTTTTCATCAATCTGTAAACGACCAGCGGTATCGATGATTACTACATCGTTGTGATCATCACGCGCTTTAGCTAAAGCTTCAGTAACGATTGTTTCTACAGGTGTATCAGTGCCTTTAGAGAATACCGGGATATTAAGCTGTGCACCTAATGTCTTTAACTGATCAATGGCAGCAGGACGATAAATATCACCAGCAACCAATAAAGGTTTCTTACCTTGTTTTTCAGTGATTAATTTGGCAATCTTACCAGCCGTTGTTGTTTTACCTGAACCCTGTAAACCAACCATCATGATGATTGTAGGATTTTTAGAGTAGTCTACAGTCACCATTTCTGTACCAAGTAATGATACTAATTCATCATGAACAATCTTAACAAGAACCTGTCCTGGTTTTAATGAACCAATAACGTTCTGACCAATTGCTTTTTCTTTTGTATTTGCGATAAACTCTTTAACTACCTGGTAGTTAACATCGGCTTCAAGTAAAGCCAAACGGATTTCACGAAGCATCTCCTCCATATTTGCTTCAGTAAGAGTTGCTTGTCCTGTTACCTTTTTTAATGTCTCTTGGAGTCTATCTGATAAAGATTCAAAAGCCATAATTACCTCCCTAGATATTCTTCAGCATTTCAAGATATTCGTCAATATCTTCATGCTTCTTATTCTTTTCTTCTTCAATCTTATTAATCAAATCAAGTCTCTTGCGATGATTTTCAAGAATATGTAATTTAGATTCATACTTCTCTAAACTCATCACAGAACGCTTAATATTATCAAAAACAGCATTCTTAGAGACGCCTAAGTCTTCGGCTATTTCTGATAGAGACAGATCTTCCTCATAGTAGAGAGAAAGATACTGCTTCTGTTTATCTGTCAACAATTCTCTATAACAATCCATCAAGAGGATGACTTGTTCTTTCTTTTTTAATTCTTCATCCATCATCTTACTCCATTAGATCATTACATAAACCATAAATATACTGTTCAAGATCAAATTCCTGTAAATCATCAATCTTTTCACCTAAACCAATAAACTTAACAGGGATATTGAGCATATCCTTAATTGAAAGAATAATACCACCTTTGGCAGTACCATCCATCTTAGTAAGAACAATACCAGTAATATCTGTAATCTTAGAGAATTCTACAGCCTGTGAAATACCATTCTGACCTGTTGTTGCATCTACAACAAGTAATGTTTCCTGAGGTCCTTCTGGCACAACTCTCTTGATGATACGATTCATCTTTTCAAGTTCCTTCATTAAGTTTACTTTATTCTGTAAACGTCCTGCTGTATCACAGATGAGTACATCATAACCGCCTTCTTTTGCCTGTTCAAGCGCATCAAATATTACTGAAGAAGGATCTCCCCCTTCTTTACCCTTGACACAAGGAATATTTAAACGGTTTGCCCATTCAGCAAGCTGTTCAATGGCACCAGCTCTAAATGTATCACCGGCAGCCACCATAACCTTCTTGCCTTCTTCATGCATGATCTTATTGGCAAGCTTCGCAATAGTAGTTGTTTTACCTGCTCCATTAACACCAACCATCAAGATAACTGTTAAATCATTTTCTGCATAGTTGATCTTAGTTGTCATATATGAATCATTGGCATAGATAACAAACATCTTATCAACGATAATATCATTAATCGCATGAGGATCCTTGATATTTTCAAGACGTACTTCCTTCTTGATTTCATCCACAATCTTCATAACCATGTTGACACCAACATCGCTCATGATCAGGATATTTTCTAACTCATCAAAATATTCATCGTTGATTTCACGATATCTTGCTGCCAAAGCATTGATCTTAGATGAGAAAGAAGCAGATGATTTATCAAGACCAGCAACATACTTCTCATTCTGCTTTGTAGATTTTCCTACAAATGTTTCTTTAATCTTTTGAAAAAATCCCATAATGCATCCTCCTAACTGCTTGCATATTCAGTCGCATCCTTAAGCTTAACACTGACAAGCTTAGTGACACCTTTTTCCTGCATTGTAGCCCCATATAATAGGTCACATTCAGCCATAGTTCCTTCACGATGTGTAACGACAATAAATTGTGTCTGATCTGAGAAACTACGTAAATACTTCGCAAAACGCTCTACATTCGCAATATCAAGTGCGGCTTCTACTTCATCGAGAATACATAAAGGAGATGGCTTCACACTAATCATCGCAAATAAGCAGCTTAATGCGATTAATGCGTTTTCTCCTCCTGAGAAAGAATGCAGTTTTGCAGCCTTTCCAGGTGGCTGTGCTTCAATATCAATACCGGTTTCTAGAATGTTATCTGGATCAGTATATTTAAGTGAAGCATGCCCTCCGCCAAATAAATAACGGAATACATTGTTGAATGCCTTATTAATGGCTTCAAATGAAGTGCTGAACTTCTCAACCATAATAGCATCCATATCCTTAATAGCTTTTAATAAGCTATCCTGTGCTTCTAATAATTGTGAACGCTGCGTACTTAATGTCTCATAACGTGTACTTACATCATTGTATTGTTCAATAGATTCCACATTGACATGACCAAGAGATGCAATACGTTGTCTTAAGTCACGTACCTTATCCTTTGCCTTATCTATATCAATGGACATATCAGCTTTTTCCTGTGCATGTTCAAATGTCATAGCATAAGCATCATTGAGTCTTAATAAGTAGTTCTGAATCTCTGTTTCTAAACGGCTCTTAGCAACCTTCTTATCTGTACTCTGGCTTTCTACATTCTTTAAAGCAGCACGGTGTTCACGTAAACGACGAGACACTTCTTCATTTTCATTCACATAACCCATACGGATTGTACGTTTCGCCTGAATTGTTTCTTTTAATTCATCACGACGTCTCTTCACATCATTCAAACGATCAAGTAATTCATTGTTTTGAGTTCCTCTGATCACTTCATCAAGTTCTACACTCTGATGTGTGAGGTTTTCATAATCAGCCTTAGCTACTTCATACTCACTCTTCTTGTTTGTGACAACAAGTTCAAGCTTTGCGAGAGACATCTGTTTCTGCATATAAAGCTGTCCGATTTCTCTTCCCTCATTTTCTAATGTATGCAGATCAGTCTTCATCTTGTTGAGGTCTTTTTCCTGCTGATCTAATGCACAAGAAACACGTTCTAATTCCCTTTTAGACATCATTGCGTTGTTTGTATGCTTAGATGCCCCACCTGTTAAGGAACCACCGACATTGATGATATCTCCTTCAAGTGTAACCACACGATAACGATGATAAATAGATTTTGCGATTTCTGTCGCATGATCTAGATGATCAGCTACAATTGTATTACCTAGCTGGTTTAATACAACATCACTGATAGACTTATCATAAGTCACAAAATCACTCATTACACCTAAGTATCCAAGAGACTGTTCAGCAAGCATTTTTGCTTCTTCTCTTAATAATCTTGGTTTCATTGTATCAATAGGTAGGAATGTCGCACGTCCTGCCTTATTCTTTCTCAAGAAATAAATAGCTTCTTTTGCCTGATCATTTGTACGAGTGACAATGAACTGTGTCGCACCACCAAGGGCAGTCGCAAGTGCTGTTTCATAGGTCTCTTCTGTTTCAATCAGATCGCCTAAAGCACCACAGATACCAGATAAAGAATTCTTTGCACCTAAAATAGTACGCACACCATAGCTATAGCCGCTCTTATTCTCAATAATATCAGTTAATCTTGTCTTTTCAGTTCGAGAATTATGAATTTCAATATTCTTCTTTTCAATAAGAGATCGAAGATTAGACTGCTGCTTCTTATTTAAAGAATCCTTTTGAGAAAGGTCATTCTTTTCCTTTTTAACATCATTATAACGCTTCACTCTATCGTTATATTCAATGATAGCGTCTTGAAGTATAGATTTCATACTTGCTTTCTTTGCTTCTATATCTTCTTGGCTTGTTGTTTCTAATATATGCTTACGATTAGCATCAATTTCTACCTTCTGTGTTTCAAGGCTGCTTACTTCATTCATCGCTTCTAATAGCTTTTCCTGAAGTTCATTGACTTCCTGATCGAGCGCATACATCTTTTTTTCAAGTTCTTCACTCTGCTTTTCATCAAGAATAACAGCACCATCATTGGTAATACGTTCATTTTCTAGGTCTTCTAACTCTTTGTTTAAAGTCTTTAATTCTTCAGAAAGAGTACTGATTTCCTTAACAAGTACTGAAACTTCTACTTCCTGAAGTTCTTCTTTGAACTCTAAATATGTTTCAGCCTTTTCTTTTTGTCTTTTCAATGGTCCTATCTGTCGTTCTAATTCACTACAGATATCCTGAACACGGTCTAAATTGTCTGTGGTACGTTCAAGTTTTCTGACTGTTTCAATCTTACGCTTCTTATATTTTGCAACACCTGCTGCTTCTTCAAACATCGCACGTCGATCTTCAGGTTTGCTTTTTACAAACTCATTGATATTATTCTGAGAAATAATAGATAAAGAATCTCTTCCTAGACCCGTATCCATGATCAAATCAGTAATATCCTTTAAACGGCACTGTTCTCTATTTAATAAGAACTCAGAATCACCTGTACGATAAAGACGACGTGTAATTTCCACTTCAGTAGAATCAAAATCAAGGAAATGATCTTCATTATTAAAGACAAGTGTCACTTCTGCTTCACCCTGTGCTTTACGATCTTCACTTCCTGAGAAAATGACATCTGTCATTGTTTCTCCACGCATCGCCTTGGCAGACTTTTCTCCTAGTACCCAGCGGATGGCATCAGTAATATTTGATTTACCGCATCCATTAGGTCCTACTATTCCAGTAATACCTGGCATGAATTCAACTACACTTTTATCCGCAAAGGATTTAAAACCATGAAGTTCAATTCGTTTTAAATACATGTTATTCCTCTCTAATCTATAATAACTTTGCCGTCTTCAAAGCCCTTGACGATTGCAAGAGACTGTACTTCATATCCAGCTTCTTCAATTCTATGTCTTCCCTGCTGGAAGCCTTTTTCAACGACAATACCAATACCTTCTACTATTGCACCTGCCTGATGGCATAAATCAATCATACCCATAACAGCTTCACCATTGGCTAAGAAATCATCTATAATTAACACATGATCTTCTGGGCTCAAATACTTCTTAGAAATCTGTCCAATATAATCCTTATTCTTTGTGTAAGAATGAATTTCTGTTGTATAGAAATCGTTGTCAGTAATTGAAGAAGAACCCTTCTTAGTAAATACTACATGACAATTATTGAATTTCTGTGCAACGACAACAGCTAAACCAATACCACTTGCTTCGATAGTGACAATCTTGTTAATTGGTTTATTTTTATATCTTTCATAGAATTCATCTGCAATCTTATTAAATAACTCTACATCAATCTGATGATTTAAAAAGCTATCTACTCTTAATACATTTTCATTAATAACATATCCGTCTTCTAAAATCTTCTTCTTTAACTCTTCCATCTTCACTAATCCTTTTTCTTTTTTGTGAGTCCTGTAAACATCTCATATGGGATATAAACAGTAAATACAGAACCAACATCTTCTTGTGATTCTACATCTATTTTATAGTGATGTAAATCAATAATCCTTTTTACTATCGATAAACCAAGTCCATTTCCTTCAATTGTACGTGATTTATCCTGTCTATAGAATCTTTCAAAGATATGAGAAATGGCATCCTGGCTCATTCCCACACCTGTATCTTCAAATCTTACCTGTAGTTCAGTTGGTGTTCTTCTCACTTCCACTGTTACTACACCATGCTCATTGGTATACTTGATTGCATTACTTAATAAATTGATCCATACCTGTTCCATACGGCTCTCATCGGCTTCAATAATGAATTCTTTTTTAGGATGAATGAATTCTATTTCAATATCCTTACTTAAAGCCGCATTATCTTCCATCTCAATAACACGATTAAGTTGTTCAATAAGTGGAAACTCTGTCTTATCCAGTGCTGTATCTTCTCCATCTAATAAAGTAAGCTGCAGCATATTCTTAGATAAATGAGATAAACGATTTGAATTGAACAATATAATATCTGCATATTTTTTTCTTTGTTCATCTGTCAGATTCTCATTCTTTAATATTGTCGCAAATCCGCTAATAGCTGTTAAAGGAGTCTGGAACTCATGAGATACATCCGATATAAATTGTTGTCGGATTGTTTCCTGCTTAGCGAGTCTTACTGCCATTTGATTGAAGGAAGCATACAATGAGGATATTTCATCCTTTCCTTCATAATTGACACGCACCTTATAATTCCCTTTCGCAAGCTCATCAGTGACCTTTGTGAGACGTGAGATTGGTTTCACAATAATATCTGCAACAATCAGGAAGACAATACTTCCTGTCATCATAAAGATGATTGCAGCACTCGCATAAGACTTCATAAAGATATCTTTTGTAGCAGAAAAATCCTTCTGAACTGTAATCACATATGTTTGATTATCAATCTTAAATGCTTTTGCATATTGCGAAATGATTCCTTCACTACGTAATGACTTATCTTTTGAAGTCGCAAGTGTCTTTAATTCATCATCTTTAAGTATAAGTTTCTTATTAACATGTCCATAGCTTTTTGTCTGTCCTTCACATGTGACAGTAAAAGACATTTCTGATGTTTCTGAATAATCCGCTAAAATCTTATCCTGATCCTTATCATCAATTAACTTGATCAAATCTGCAATATGATCGGAAGAGTGTTCTAATTCTTCTAAAGCCAATTGATCAGAATCATGGTTATATGATCTTATTGTAAAAAAGCAACAGATAGAAAAACTTAATAAAGACGTTAATAAAAAGCCAATTACAAGTTTACTATAAATAGACTTCATTACTCAACCTCTATTTTATAACCTAAGCCACGTACTGTCACAACTTTGAATCCTGGAAGATGACCAAGATTCTCACGAATACGCTTAATGTGAACATCTACTGTACGATCAAAACCGTCATAATCCATCCCCCAGATTTTTTCAATAAGCTGTTCTCTTGTAAAAATCTGATTTGGATTCTTAGCCAATTCAAAAGCTAACTCAAACTGTTTTAAAGGAAGATGAATGACCTGCTCTTGATAGCGTACTTCATATTTATCACCATCAAAAATCACATCACCAATCTTCACCACATTTGAAGAATTAATACTATAACGTTTTAGGATTGTTTTAACACGTGCCATTAATTCATCAGGGTCAAAAGGCTTAGTGACATAGTCGTCAATACCTAAAGAGAATCCTCTTAGTTTATCCTTTGATTGAGACTTAGCTGTCAACATAATGACTGGAATTTCACGATACTGTCTCATCTGTTCGACAAGTTCAAAGCCATCCATTCCTGGCATCATAATATCTACAACAGCCAAATCAATATATTGGTTTTCTACTATATCCAATGCTTCTTCTGCATTCGCCGCTTCAATTGTATCAAAACCTGCTTTATCGAGATAGAAGCGCACTAATTCTCTAATATGCATTTCATCATCTACAACCATGATTTTAGATTTCATCTTATTTCACCTCATTTGTCCTCATTATATCATACTTATTGCATCATGAAGAGATGAAAGTAAGTCCTCAATCTGATCTAGACTCGAAAGTGTTGCACCTGAGGCAAGGGCATGTCCTCCCCCACCAAACTTAGCAGCCACTTCATTAATAATCGCATTTCTAGAACGAATAGAGACACGATAGACATTATCTTTCGTATTTTCTGTAATAGCACACCAGACTTCAAATTCCTTGACATTCGCAAGTGTATTGACGTAGCTAGAGCCTTCTTCACGACTAATACCTAATTCTTTAAGATCTTCATCCTTCAATATATAGTAAGCCACTTTATCATTGACTTGATAATTGTTCAAGATAAACTGTGTGACTTTTAAATCTTTTTCCTCTCTTAAATACATTGTTTGATAGATTTCTTCAATATTAATACCTGATTCTAATAAGTAAGATGCTGCCTTGAATGTACGCGCATCTGTGGAACGATACATGAAACGATTTGTATCACCAATAATACCCATATATAAAGCACGTGCACCTTGTTCATTTAAAGAATAGCTATCCTTCACTTCTTCTAATAATAGGGAAACAATCTGAGAAGCACTTGATGCAGTAGCATCTTCAATATTGATATCTCCATAAGAATCAACAACGATATGATGATCAATCTTAATGATTTTATCACATACAGAAATATCACCATCAATACGTTCACGATTGGCTGTATCAATCACAATACCTAGAGCAGGAAGTTCTTTTTCTTCATCTATAGTGGCATTGAACTTTTCCCATAAAACATTTTCAAAGTTTCCTTTTAACACAACATTGATTTCTGGAAAGTTTTCTTTTAAGAAATAATACATACCTACAGTAGAACCAAAAGCGTCATAATCAGGATTAATATGACGATATAAGAATACTTGTTTATATTGTTTTAACAAATTAATTATTTTATCCATAATTTAACCCACCTTTTCACCCATTTTAACATATTTTTATACAAATAAAAAAGACAGAAATCAATATATGACTTCTGCCTGTCATTTTATCCTAAATTTAATAATTTCATAGTATCTCTAGCGATTTCTACTTCTTCGTTTGTAGGGATTACAAAGACATCAATCTTAGAGAATTGATGAGAAATCAATCTATTTTCGTCTGAACGAATCGCATTTGATTCTTCATTGAGGAATACGCCCAGTGCACGAGAGCAATCATCGATAATCAAACGTCTTAAATAAGCAGCGTTTTCACCTACACCCGCAGTGAAAGCAATCGCATCTAAGCCACCTAATTCAACGAAATATTGGCCAATATATTTAGAAACAATACGCGAATATAATAAACCAGTTAATAATGCACGTTCATCACCTTCATTGAATAAGGCGTTTTCAATATCACGTGAATCTGATGAAATACCTGAAATACCAAGCATTCCTGATTTCTTATTATAGATGTCTAATACTTCATCAGGTGTTTTATTTAGTTTCTTGCATAAGTAAGGCATGATAGATGGGTCGATTGTACCACATCTAGAACCCATCATTACACCTGCTAGTGGTGTGAATCCCATTGATGTATCAATACACTTACCATCTAATACCGCAGAAAGTGATGCACCGTTGCCTAAATGACATACGATAATACGCGAATGTTTAGGGTTACCCAATTCTTTTATAACCTGTTCAGAAACATATTTATGACTTGTACCATGTGCGCCATATTTTCTAATTTTATAGTCTGTGTAATATTCTAATGGTAATGGATATAAATATCTTTCTCTATCCAATGTCTGATGGAAAGCTGTATCAAATACGAATACATGTCCTACTCCTGGAAGAGCTTCTTTGAATGCACGATATCCTACTAAGTGTGCAGGGTTATGTAAAGGTGCTAATTCACATAACTCTTCTACCTTACTTACTACATCTTCATTTACCACAGCACTAGAATCAAAGTATTCACCACCATGTACAATACGATGTCCTACCCCTTCAATTTCTTCTAGCTTTTCAACAATTTTTTCCTTCACTAATGCATCTAACAATAAAGAAACAGCGACCTTATGATCCGGAATAGGTAATTTTTCTGTTTTCTTCTGTCCATTATGTTTAATAGTAAAAATTCCTTCTTCTAGTCCAATTCTTTCCACAATACCTGAGCAGATTACTAGTTCTGAAGGCATTTCTAATAACTGGAATTTTAATGATGAACTACCAGCGTTTACCGCCATGATTTTAGCCATATTATAACCTCCTTAAAATCATATAATTTTATTTTACTAAAATTTTATATAAAATACAACAATAACTTGTAAGCGTTCTCATACAAATATATAAATTTTTATTGAAATTTATACAAAAAGTACTTGCATAGTATATTTATACATGGTATATTTAGAAGGCAGTCCGATGCAGACATACTCAAGAGGCTGAAGAGGCTCCCCTGCTAAGGGAGTAGGTGGGGTAACCTGCGCGAGGGTTCAAATCCCTCTGTCTGCGCCATTGCAAATGGTCTGGTAGTTCAGTTGGTTTAGAATGCCGCCCTGTCACGGCGGAGGTCGCGGGTTCGAGCCCCGTCCAGACCGCCATTTGTAATTTAACACTTCTTCGGAAGTGTTTTTTTGTATGTATATACACTTTAAATGCCAGACAATGTCTGGCATTTTTATTTAGAATAAGATGACTAATAACGCAAATATATTGTTTGTCATATGTGTAAGAATAGAAGCCCAGATATTATCTGTACTTTCATAAATATATGCAAAGACTAGTCCTGAGCAAGCATATGGTATCATCTGTACCATTTCAAAGATATTACCTGCAAAGACTGAATTCATAACATGAATAAAGCCAAATAAGAAGGCAGAGACCACATAAGCTAAGAATCTATTATATTTACGTAGACCTGTAAAAATAACACCTCTAAAGATCAATTCTTCTCCTATTGGTGCTAAGAACCCTGTCACAAAGAACATGATGGCAGGAATACTTTTAGTGAGTGATTCTACCTGCTGCTGATTCACACTTGATGATTGATCCACAAACAGCTTAACTATACTGCTTCCAATCGCATTAGCACAAATATTGAGGAAGAATCCTAGAAAACATCCCGCAACAATAATAGAAAGCTTATTATTCATGAAATCTTTCCATTGACGTTTGATAAACTTTCTTAAAATGATTACTGCAACAAGTGCAGTAATTAAATCAACCGCAAAGTTCAGCCAGATTGTTGCAGCATTGGTGGCAACTGAAAGGTTAAATGTTAAGATTATCCATTTTACAATTGCTGTTCCGATATAGCTATTACAATAGAAGAATAATGGAAGTAAGATGACACACCCTAAAACAAATTCCTGTCCTGAGAGTCTTCTCGTAAAACGATCAATTCTTTTTCTCATTAAATTCTCCCTTCATCGTAGAACTTATAAGCAATTTCTTTATAAAATAATGCCTGTACAGTAATATAAGCAGGCTGATATGTATAAGCCGCTATTGCCGCACTTAGAATTGAACCAAGCAATCCTGCAATACCATTATCGCCAAATACGCCACCAATCATAATACTAATGATGGCACATAGAAGAATCCATCCAATAAATGAAAGATTGATTAATAATAAATCCGTGCAATGACCTTTCATTAATGTGAATGATTCCTTAAGTGCCTCAAAGCCTTTAATACCATATTCCTGATGTAAATAAGTCATCGCAAACATACGTAAATTAATCCAGATCATTACAAATGCGAAGGCAAATAACAATACAAACAACAATATGCCACTTAGTGCTGTTAGACCTGAAACAACCCCTGTAATAGGTGAAACACTATAAGGATCACTTAATAGCGCAAATAAGCCACCAAAAGAACCAAGAGAGCATACCACAATAAGTGCTACAAAAATGAATGCTATAACAAAGTTTACAAGTACTTTTACAAGATAAGTTGGTACGTATTCAATCCAGTTAACTAGACCATAGACACCATCATTATCTGATAATTCATATTCACGATCAGTAACAACTTTAAGTCCTGCAACAACATAGCCTTGTTCTACCGCAATTATTAATATAACCACAATAATATGTAAAATACTCATAATACCATTATCAGAACTCAACAGACTAGGTAATGATGAAATCGCCCCTACTATTAAGCAGATACGGGCAAGACTCGTTTTATTCACACGTGCTATTTCTCTTGCACGTTGTTTAATCATTGAAATATTCATAATTAATCCTCCTTGATCAGTTGTTCAATTAACGCGATTACTCGCTCTACATTCTTTCCATCCTGATATTTAAAGAATTTATTTTTAAATCGTTTGATATCATAATGTTCATTAGAATGTATTGCATCTGTTAACTCTTCTTCATTATAGCACAACGGACCAGGCATTTCCTTCTTATAGTCCACAAAACATCCAAGACGGTGCATATAATCCTTTAAATCAGGCACAAAGAAATACATCGGTTTATCTAGGATAGAATAATCAAAGATAATCGAAGAGAAATCTGAAATAAGTGCATCACTTACCACAAATAATTCATATGTATTTTCATGACTCATATTGAAGATACGTCCCTCTTCTTCAATAGGAATATCTTTCATAAGTGGATGATACTTATAAATAAGGACTGTGTCTTCATCAAAAGTATGAATGAATTTCTTTCCATCAAAACCAACTGCTTTGAATCCTTTATAAATATTTCCTCTAAACGTTGGTGCATAGAGTAAGATCTCCTTATTCTTAAGTTCTGGATATTTTGAATAGAAATTGTTACTGACTTCCTTTTTATAATTTTCATCAAAAAGATGATCTACTCGAGGCATACCTGTTACAAGCACATTATCTTTATCTACAGAAAAAGCCAAAGAATAAGGTTCTATCCAATAATCACTATTCGCAATGACATAGTCATAGTTATTAATAGGATATTGTCTTTTGACTGCATTGCCAAACTTCTTAATAGCTCCTGTGGCATGCCATACTTCAATGACCTTAACACCTTGTCTCTTATAATGAGAGACTACATAGTTATTGTCATTAATGAATACGATATGGGATGTATTAATCACAATTATCTGTTTAATACAGTTTAATAGATATAAGAAATCATTCCATATTGATTTTTTATCATAATGAATGAGTACTTTCTTAATAGAATAATGAGATGTATCAAGATGATTATAGATATCTAAGAAGTCATCTCTTAAAACATTGTCTTCTAATGAAACAAATGCAATCTGATTCTTTTTGATAGGAACAAGTGATACAAAGATGTTCACGAATGAAAGAATGATGTTTAATACAATTTTCTTAAGCCCCATGCTGTTCACCTAATAGAATATCAATGACACGTTTGCTGGCCTGTCCGTCTTCATGATTATTAAAACGTTCATTAAAGCCTGTTAGACGGTCATAATCAAAATCATGTGTATGAATCTTCTGAAGTAATGTATTTTCATCTGTAATGACTTCTCCAGGAAGATCTTTATAAATATCTAGATAGAAGCCTCGTAATTCATCACGATAGTTTTCTAGATCATACATATAGAAATAGATTGGTCTTTTTAATATTGCATAATCAAAAAAGACACTTGAGTAATCAGTCACTAACGCATCTGCAATTAAATACAGATCCGCAATATCTTCCTGAGGATCCACATAATAAACAAAATCTTTTACCTCATCTAGATTAAAATCATTCACAATTAAATAATGAGGTTTGAATACGACAATATATTCATCCCCTAATACTTCCTGCCATTTTTTAAAGTCAACTTCTAGTTTAAATGTATATCCCTTCATATTGAATGAATTATCACGCCATGTAGGAGCATAGAGTAAGATCTTTTTATCGTGAGGAAGATGCATTCTATTTTTAATAGTTTCTACATCTTCTTTTGTATAGTTAGATAATATATCATTTCTTGGGTAGCCTGTTTCAATGAGTCTTTCCTTATTGATTCTAAAAGATGTTTGGAAGACTTCTGTAGTAAAAGCACTTGGAGAAATCATATAGTTGTATTTAGAGACATCATTGTCATAAGTTGCACGCATTTCTTCTACAGACATGCCAGAACGATAGAATGTTGTCCCTTCTGGTACTTCAATATCATGAGCAAGTTTCTTTAAAGGTGTACCATGCCAGGTCTGCAAGTAAACCTGGTTATCCTTCTTCAGTACATATTTAGGAAGCTTACAGTTAGAAATCCAATATTTACTTCTTGCAAGATAAAAGAAATAAGGAATACTGAAGTATTCAATAATCTTCGCATTTGGAATAGTGAGATTTTTTTCTTTATGATGCTTAATCGCATATATACAGCGATATGAGGCATATTCTTTATGTTCCGTGATATATTGGTGTAATGCTTTAGGATTATCTGTATAGCCACGACCATGGAATGATATAAATAAGATTGTATGATCATCACATGGTATGAAGCGATAAACAATTCGATATAATAAGCGAATCATTTTACCTAATATTTTCTTAATCAATTTCATGACGATAGTCTCCTTTATTAGGGTCTATTATAGTGAGAATGACTGCTCTAGTCAATCAAACCGACAGAAAGAAAAAGCTTCCTGTAAAGGAAAGCTAATTCTTTTCAAATACTGTTTCAACAACTCTCTGTGAAGAATGACCATCTTCCCAGCTACAGAACTTGTCATAGAAAGTGACATAACGGTCTGCATATTTTTCAGTGATTTCATCCATATGCTTGATTGTGTTAATGACTTCGTCTGTTGTGAATACAAGTGGGCCTGGAAGTTCTTCTTCCATATTGATATAGAAGCCTCTTAATACATCACGATATTTATCTAAATCATATGTATAGAATAACATTGGACGTTTTAAGTTAGCAAAATCAAAGAATACACTTGAATAGTCAGTAATAAGAATATCACTCATCAAATAAATTTCAGTAATATCATCATATTTACTTAAGTTAAACGCAAAACCATCTAAACCTGTCAAATCAAGAACATCTGCAATATAATAATGTGTTCTTAGGATAATGACATATTCATCTCCTAATTCTTTTCTCATCTGTTCAAGATTAAGCTTTAACTGGAACTTATAAGCACCATTACCATAATATTCATCATCTCTCCATGTTGGTGCATAGAGAATGACTTTCTTATCTAATGGAATACCTACTTTTTTCTTTAATTCTTTCGCTTTTTCTTCTTTATGAGGATCAGAGAGTAAGTCATTTCTAGGATAACCTGTATCTAACATAGTATCTCCTTCATCCTTATACATAAAGCAGCTCTTGAATATTTCACTAGAGAAAGCGTTAGGCGCAATTAAATAATCCCATTCCTGTTTCTGGCGATAGAACTGTGCTTTATATGTAGGAGAAGCTGCAGTGACTTCTTCCTGGTCAAAGGCTAAACGCTTTAATGGTGTACCATGCCATGTTTCCAAGAAGACCTGTCCTTCTCTTTTGCGATACCATAATGGCTGTCTTGTATTAAATACGAAGTATTTACATACAGCAAGATAGTAAGCATATTTACGTGTCATACGTTTAACAACTGTTCCACCATAAGGAAGTTTTGTCTTCGTATCATTGAGTACCCAGACAAATTCATACTGCCCTGGGAAGTTCTTAGCCAAATATTCATAAATATATTTAGGTGAATCAGCATAACTTGCTCCACGGAATGTTTCAAACATAACTAGATTCTTCTGAATAGGTTCATTTTTATATTTATGTCTATATAAGTACTTATTCATTTCATTCTTATTCTTAAAGATCTTCTTAGCTTTAACACCAGCTAAGTGAGCTGCAATGATTTTTTGTGCTTTCTTTAAGTCATGATTCATACATGCTTTAGAAAGTCTGCGACGATAAAGAGATTTCTTTAATAGTTCTGGTTCAATACGAGTTAATACTTCTGCCATTGTATCAAAACGTGTTGTTCTCCACTTATCATCTTCACTTCTTCTCACCTTTTTAGCAAAGAAACTAGTAAAGTAGTTAGCCATCTTCGCATTAATATAATAATGAATAGATGGATAATCCTTAGAAATCTCTAAGCAATAGTTATGCGCTTCAATAAATTCATCAAAGCGACCATCAGGATCCTTAATCTGGGATAAAGCAGGACGATTGATTGGATCATTATGTTTACGTTTGACTAGAATAGCATCTTCTACAAAAGACACATCATTCGTATATTTTAATAGTTCAACTACAAATGGTGCATCTGTATACCAGAAGAATTCTTCTTTAAAAGAAATATGATTATCTTCAATAAGTGAACGTTTAATAAGAAGGTTTAAGCATGATACATTTCTTAATGCATGTCTTGTACGAATAAGAAGATCAATCTTGAACTGTTCTGGTTCATTGTCATAAACATGTTTTTCTTGTTTTCTTTCCACTTTTACAAGACGATCATGATCCTTGTCTTTTAAGTTTCTTTCAATATTTGTTTCATCGCTCATTGTTTCATAAACTTGCTTTTTGAACCATGAAACCATTCTCTTACCTGCCACAACCTGATTATGAGACTTTTCTGCTTCTTCCATTAAAGCATTCAAACAGCCTGGTAATACATAGTCATCACTATCTAAGAAATAAACATAATCTCCCTTTGCAAGATCAAGACCCATATTTCTCTTCTTACCTACTGATGCTTCTCCTGATTCAACAAGAGTGATTGGTAAATCATATTTATGGATCTTATCCTTCACATCTTCAATAGCATCTACAATAAGAAGTACTTCATAATCAGATAATTTCTGATCCTTAATACTTTCTAAGCAGTCATATAAATAACGAATATAACGATTAAATGGTATGATAATTGATAATTTCATAATTAAACTTCCTTTCCCCATATTTAAAAAGGCAGGTTACCCTGCCCTTTGTTTATCTAGTCTTAATAGCAGCAAAGAGCTTATCACCTAGTGTACGACGAGAATTAGGAATAACACGCTTTGCGAACTTCTCATCACGTACTTTCCTTTTCTCTTTTGCGGATAAATGATTGTAGTACTCTACATAGTCAGCATAATGATCACATACTTCATCAATATCTCCATATTCACGAAGCATGCCACCTTCAATCCACATAGCACTATCACAGAATTGACGTACCTGTCTTAAGTTATGTGAAATAAAGATTATGGTTTTACCTTGTTCTTTTAACTCAGTCATCTTATTCAGACACTTTTCCGCAAAACCTTTATCACCTACACTTAAAGCTTCATCGACAATCATAATATCTGGATCAAGACAAAGGTTAATTGAGAAACCAAGTCTTGATTTCATACCTGATGAATATTTCTTTACAGGCTGATAGAGGAAGTCACCAATTTCTGCGAAATTAATAACACCTTCTTTAATCGCTTCTATACGTTTTTTAGAGAGTCCTAATAAAGCACCCTTTAATTCAATATTCTCTAGCCCTGTCAACTGTGCGTTCAATCCTGTATTAATAGCAATAAGTGCCTGAGTTCCATTCACAATAATTTCCCCTTCATCAGGATCACAGATTCCAGCTAGAATAATTGACATAGTAGATTTACCAGAACCATTTGTCCCTAGAATACCTACAACCTGTCCTTTCTTTACCTGGAAGTTCAAATCCTTTAAAGCATAGAACTTGACATCACTTTTTTTCTCTTTAGATCTTAGTTCATATATTTTAGAAGCATGACGTGCTTCAATTGCAATATTTGAATCCATAATGCCTCCTAAATAAAGTCTACAAACTTAGATTTGAATTTATACATAATACAGCTGCCAAACACAAATAAGAAAGCTGTAATAGCCCAGAAACAGAAAGCAGAATATTTATAATACATAATTCCACGATGATAGAAGAAACAGTCACGATAGCCCTGAACAATATAATAAATAGGGTTAGTTAACATGATTCTCTGTAAAATAGATGGAAGGCTCTTCACATTCCATAGAATTGGAGTCATGTACAATAATAAACGCATAATAGCGAGCACTAGTTTTCTTGTATCACGTGCAAGCATATTAAGTACAGATGTTGTCATAGATAATGAAATCGAGAAGACAACACCACAGAAACAATAATAAATAAGACCTACCCAATGTAATGATGGATAATAGCCAGCAAAACAGAATAGGAGTGTCAATATACACATCAAGCAGAAGTGGTCAAATAACTTAGAAAGTACCACTGTAGCCGGAAGAACACTGACTGGGAATTTCATCTTAGTAATAATATTTATTTTAGAGAAGATAGCATTACACCCTGCTGTAATACATGGAGAAATAAAGAACCATACAACCATACCTCCAAGCATCCACCAGATATATTCAATACCATCTACTGACTTACGATTTAATACTAATCCAAATACAAACCAATATGTTAATACCTGAATAATTGGATTCGCAAAGTTCCAGAATAAACCTAACTTTGAGTCACGCATGTCAGCTAGTACTTCATATTTCGAAATAGAATAAATACGAAACAAGTTCTCGCTGTTTTCTTTGATCACATATTTTACAGCTTCTAACACGTTGGATCCTCCTTAATAATCTATCTTAATATTTATACAGCATTATACTTCAAAAAGCAATATTAGCCTTTTTCATTATACTTTATTTGCATAAAAAATACCATATTTAAAAAGGAGGGATCTACCCTCCTCAAATAATTATTTAATCGTCCAGCTTTCATCATGTGGATCAACTTTCCATGCTTTTAACTTTTCTAATGCTTCTTCTTTAATATAGTTGTGTTCAACAGCAACAGGAAGAAGTGCATCATAGCTAGATAAAGTCACGAAATGACAATCCTTATCAGCAAAGTTCTTAATAGAATCCTTTAAGCCATAAGTGAAGATAGCTACTAATCCTAATACTTCACATCCAGCTTCTCTTAATGCATCTACTACTTCTAATGAAGATCCACCAGTAGAAATTAAATCTTCTACTACTACAACCTTCATACCTTCTCTTACAACACCTTCAATACGATTCTGACGTCCATGAGACTTGTTTGAACCACGTACATATCCCATTGGTTTATTTAAGATATCAGCCACTAACGCAGCATGAGCGATACCTGCAGTTGAAGTACCCATTAATACTTCACAATCAGGATAGTTTTCCTGTACAAGTTCAGCTAAACCTTTTTCGATATCATTTCTTACTTCTGGGTAAGATAAAGTTAATCTATTATCGCAATAGATTGGTGATTTAATACCTGAAGCCCAAGTAAAAGGTTCATCAGGGCTTAAGAATACAGCCTTGATACTTAATAAATCTTTCGCAATTAATTCTTCTCTATTCATTATTATTCTCCTTGAAATTGATTAAATACTTCTTTATAAGCAGCAACTGGATCAGCTGCTTTAGTAATTGTACGACCTACTACGATATAGCTAGAAGTCATATCCTTAGCCATAGCTGGTGTAGTTACACGCTTCTGGTCATCTTTTGCATCGCTGGCAAGTCTGATACCTGGAGTGACTGTTAAGAAATCTTCTCCTACAGCATCATGAATACCTTTAGATTCTAATGGTGAACATACAACACCATCTAATCCTGCTTCTTTCGCATTCTTAGCCCATCTAATTGCAACATCCTGAATTGGTTCATGAATACCTAGTTCATCATCTAATACTTCCTGACTTAAAGAAGTAAGACATGTTACTGCGATACATAAAGGACGATCCTTGCCCTTTTCTTCTTCTAAACCTTCAATCGCTGCCTGCATCATAGCCTTAGAACCTGAAGCATGAACATTAACGATATCAACATCAAGACGTGCTAAGTTCTTCATAGCCATCTTTACTGTATGAGGAATATCATGCAATTTCAAGTCTAGGAAGATTGAATGTCCTCTTTCTTTGATAGCCTGAATGATTGCAGGTCCTTCTCCATAGAAGAGTTCCATACCTACTTTCACAAAGAGCGGTTCATCAAATTTATCTAGGAATTCAAGAACATCTGCTTTGTTTTTGAAATCGAGTGCAATAATTACTCTGCTTTTAGTCATAAACTACCCTCCATTTTTTTATTCTCTATGAAGTATACCATAAAACATATAAACCTGGGATACTTTTAAAAATAATAATCTAAAAACTTATCAGATGTTTTGGCGAATATATTGTAATAGACATACAAAAATGATATAAATTAAAAATGAAAGATTTTTATAAGGAGTGAATATTTTGAACAAATCTAAATCAATTGTCAAGCAGGCTTCTATTCTAGCACTCGCTGGTATACTTGTACGTATTATTGGCGTTCTTTATAGAAGTCCATTAACCGCTTTAATTGGTGATGAAGGGAATGGTTATTACTCTACTGCATATAATATTTATGCAATGGTACTGCTTATTTCTTCTTACAGTATTCCAACCGCAATCTCTAAATTAATTAGTGAGAAGCTCGCTCTTCATCAATATAATAATGCACGTAAAATTTTTAAATGTGCACTAATCTATATTACTGTCGTTGGTGGTTCTGCTGCAATACTTACATTTATCTTAGCCCCATGGATTGTAACAGAAAATGCGGTATTCGCATTAAGAATTCTTTGCCCTACCATTTTCCTATCCGGTTTAGTCGGAGTATTAAGAGGTTATTTCCAGGCATATTCAACAACTGTTTATACATCTGTTTCTCAGATTATTGAACAGTTATTAAATGCCTTTGTGTCTGTAGGTGCTGCTTATTTGTTTATTCAGCCATATGCAAATAATCATACATTACTTGCTAGCCGTGGTGCTGGAGGAAGTGCCTTAGGTACAGGCTTTGGTGTTCTTGTTGCCCTTATTTATATGGTATGCGTTTATTTAAAAAAAGGCAGACACATGATTGATGAGACCGACGCGGATCCTCGTGTACAATCAGGACAGGCCATATTCCGTTCTATCCTTAATATTGTCACACCAATCATTATTTCTACATGTATCTATAACCTTGTTTCTACTATCGATATGTTTATCTTCTATGGTATTATGCAGGCACGTGGTGTTGCACTGATTGAGGTTGTTAAACTTTATGGTGTTTATGCTGGTAAATATGTTGTCTTAATGAATGTCCCTGTTGCGCTTGCAAGTGCAATGAGTACAGCAACTATTCCTGCGATTTCTAGTTCTTATGCATTAAAAGATTTCAAGGAAGTGCGTGCCAACATCAAGAATAGTACTTTTATTACTATGCTTATTCTAATACCTGCAGCTGTAGGTATGGGTGTACTCGCTTATCCTGTTATGGGTCTGATTTTCCCACAACCTAAGACATTGAAGATTGCCTCTACTGCACTTACTCTTGGTGCACCTGCGATTGTACTTTATGGTTTATCTACTTTATCTAACGGTATCTTGCAGGCGATTGGCGCAGTAAAAGTACCTTTAAGAAATGCTGCCAAAGCATTGGTTGTCCATGTAATCATCCTTATACTGATGCTTGTATTAGTGCCACCACAGTTCCTTAATGTTGGTATTTATCTACTTGTTATTGGAACTTCGCTTTATGCCTTACAGATGTGTGTCACTAACCAGTTCGCATTAAATAGACTTGTGGGCTATCATATCAATTTTAAGACTGCTGTTTTATTACCATTAGTTGCTTCACTATTTATGGGTGCATGTGCCTATGGTTCTTATTGTCTACTTTTCAAAGTATTCCATCGTGTCTTTATTCCACTTATTCTTGCAATTATGGTTGGTGTGGTTGTTTATTTCTTCAGTATTCTATTTATCTTCAAAGATCATTTAGAAATGTTGAATGGAATCCCTTATGTAGATAAGATTATTCGTAAACTATTCAAAAACAAAGCATAAAAAAATCCAGATTTGTCTGGATTTTCTTATACCTTCTTTTTATCGATTAAATCACATACATCCTTCATAATATGAATAGACATTAATTCTTCATCAGAGAACTCAATTCCTAATTCCTCTTCTAAATCCATAATTAAGTCTACAACATCAAGAGAATCAATACCAAGGTCTCTTAAGTTAGAATCTAATGTTAGTTCCTTGCCTTTTAATTTACTGCTTAAAGCTTCTTTGATTTTATCAAAATAATTCATGTTGTTCACCTCACAACATCAATTATAATACAACAATCCCCAAAATTACAATATACTTGTCACATAATCAAAAAATGCATCAATAGCTGCTTCCTGACGTCGGTAGTAAGTAGCACGAGAATAACGTGTCTTCCACCAGTGCTTATGTTCATAGAAATAATCTTCTAGAATGATATGATAATACTCATCACCGATAATGGATTGTGACTTTTCTATAAAGATAATACGTTTGGTGAGTTCCTGTTTTAAGTATATTCTATTAAGTAAATAATCTTCTTTAGAGGAAGAAGATGTTTGATAATAGTCCTCATAGTTGATGGAAGGATAATAGTTTGCCTGGTTTAATGAGTTGAGTATATTCTTGTCCTTCTCATATTGTTTAAGCAATAATCTAATAATTCTTATTTTTTCTTTCTTTGTCATAAAAAACACCTCCTATAGGGTATATACCCCATAAGTGGTGTTTTTTCTCATTAAATAATAAAAGATAGTTTAATATCTTCAATATCTTCTTCAGACATACCAATATGATATAAATAAGCTTTCGCACTACCATAGTGTTCTCTTAGATAATCTAGGAAAATCATCATATAACGTGGTGAAGATGTAAGATAACTTTCTGTTTCTTCATCCATCATCTCTTTAAGTGCTTCAATAATTTCCTGATTGTTGGCGTAAGATTCACTGTAGTCCTTAACGATATCATGATCGTGACATCCTGCAAGTTCTAATAGTAATGCTGCAATAATACCTGTACGGTCTTTACCTGCACTACAATGGAATAAGACACCTTCATAGAGATGATCCTTAAATACATCAAAGACAGCTTTGATCTGTTTCTGATGTGCTTCTAACATATAAATATAAACACCACTAAGGTCTTTATATTCCTTGACTTCACTAGGCACTACCTTTACGACTGCATCATCCATCAAATTAATTTCAATATTTTCTACATCGCGATAATCTTTAAATGGTGATGGCTGGGCCTGTTTTTCAAAATCAGAACGTAAATCAATAGTGACACGTACACCATAATCATAAAGTTTTTCTAGATCTTCATCCGTTGCATTCGCTGGTGCTGAAGCACGAATATAATGATGGCTTTTTGTATAATATCCTTCCTGTGTTTCATATCCACCTAGATCTCTTGTATTTGTCATCTTATCTAAAGCGATTAAACGCTCTTCACTTGTCATATATTGCATATTTTACTCCTCAAAAGGTCTTACTCTTAATGTAACACCTATTTCATCTGTAATTTTCTGACATGCCTCAATCTTTTCTTCTCCAATAATATCAACAACAGTTAATACAACATTTGGAACATAAGCCTTACACCTCTTTGCAAAATCAAGCATATCATCAAAAGAAGAGATACCAAACTTAGAACGTGTAAGTTCTAAAAATTCTTCCTTTGTAGGGGCATTTAACGAGATAGACACTGTATCAAAACGTCCCTTGTATTCTGGAGTGACATCTCTACCATAAATATCATTGGCTAAACCATTGGTATTAATGCGAATTGTCATATCTTTCTTAGTATCACGGATATAATCAATGACTTCTTTGATATCATCCCATCTTTCCATTGGTTCACCAAATCCACAGAAAACAATTTCTTTAAAATCATTGAGATCATACTTCTTGAATTCTTCAATAATCATTTCTTTAGAAGGCTCTTCCTTCAACCATAAAGAATTGTTCTCCATCATCTCTTTTGTCTGTCTTAAACAGAATGTGCAGGCGCATGGACAACGGTTAGTTGTATTAACATAGCATGTCACTCCTTTGGTAGAGTCTAAATGTGAAAGATCAATATAAGTATTTTTATAAAGTGTATATAAAATAGTCATCTTAAAAGTCTCCTAATTCACTTAAATACTGTTCAAAACATAAGCCATAATAAGTAGGTGTCCCTATTTCTTCACTATAAGCGATACATTGAGAAGAGAATTCAGTCGCCTTTTTTACACAATCATAGAAAGAATGATTATTCAAATAGCCTCCCGCAATAACGCTTGATACCACATCTCCAGTTCCGCTGCGATCTGGTCCGATGCGGTCTACTAGAATGCTTGAGGATTTTCCATGATCATAAATAAAATTCATGATATGCGCATCATCTACTGGTATTCCTGTCACGACAATCATCTGTGGACCTTTTAAAGAAAGTTCATGACACATCTGTCCTAATTCCTCTTCTGTCGGAATTACTTCTGGATAATCACGATCCAATAGTGTAACAAGTTCTGTTAAGTTTGGTGTCAATATATCTGCATAGTGAACAAGATCCTTCATGCTTTCAGCCATTTCTTTGCTGTAAGTAGCATAAAGATGTCCGTGATCCCCCATAACTGGATCTACTAATACAAATGTTTCTTTGCGCTTAAAGGATTTAATGAAATCAATAACGATTTCTACCTGTTCCTTTGAACCTAGAAAACCAGTCGCAATACCATCAAATTCTAGTTTCAAATCCTTATATGTCTGAATATAATCAGGCATATGTTTTGTATAGTCATCAAAATGATAAACGGGAAATTGCGTATGGGTAGATAATATAGCAGTAGGTACCGGTACAGCTTGTATACGCATAGTAGATATAATTGGTGCCATAACTGCAATAGAACATCTTCCAAAACCAGTTATGTCATTAATTAAAGCCATTCTTTTTTGTCTCATAGTCTTACCTCGTACAAGTATTTTATCATATCAACACTTTTTTTCAACAAAGAAGATATAATAGAGATGAGGTGAAAGAAATGGATTTAATGAAATAAGTTAATAAATCAAACATATGAGAATAATTGGCTGATAGAAGAGACATATCAACAGAGTGATTTCCATCAATGTCATTTCGCAAATTTCTCTTTTATCTAAAAAACAGGCAGAAACCCGCCACCTCAATATAGAATATAGGTGGGGGATGAATACCGTTAATGCATCTGATAGAGAAATTTGGAATAAGAAATAGTATAATACATATAAGAAACTTCTTTTCCTAAATCTACAGAAAGGAGATTATATATCTTACAGTCAAGCAGCAGGTAAAGCATCTGTCCAAGGAAGACTATCGTTCCATCAAGGAATTATGTCATATTGCAAAGAATATTACTAATCAGGCAATCTATAACATCAGACAGCATTACTTTGCCCAAGGCAAGTATCTCAATTATGAGAAGAACTATGCACTTCTGAAGTCGTCTGATAACTATAGAACGCTTAATTCCAATATGGCACAGCAGATACTCAAGGTTGTAGATGGTTCATTTAAATCATTCTTCGGTCTTCTTAAAAAGGCAAAGCAGGGAAAGCATGCACTTAGGGACTGCAGACTTCCACGCTATCTTCCTAGTGATGGATATACTACGCTCGTCATTGGATTTGTAAGACTTAAAGGGAATAAGCTCATACTTCCATATTCAAACAGCTTCAGAAAGACACATAAGGCTGTTGAGATTACTATCCCGCCTATACTGCTTGATAAGAAAGTGAAGGAAATACGTATCATACCAAAGGCAGATGCCAGGTTCTTTGAAATTCAGTATATCTATGAAGCTGAATGCATTCAAAGGAATCTCAATACAACAAATGCACTGGCATTAGATCTTGGTATCAATAATCTTGTCACTGGCCTGTCAAGTAAAGGTGAAACATTCATCATCGATGGAAGAAGACTGAAGTTCATTAACCAGCTGTTCAATAAGGAAAATGCAAGATTACAGTCCATCAAGGATAAGCAGCATTTTGGAAAGAAGACGACCAACAGACAGAAGGCATTAGCACGCAGGGTGATTGATTACTGTATCGATCATGATGTCGGAACTCTTGTTGTGGGCTATAATGAAACATTTCAGAAGGATTCCAACATAGGCAGAAGAAACAATAAGACTTTTATCAATATTCCATTTGGATTGCTGAGAGATAAGCTTGAATATCTCTGTGAGCTGAATGGCATCACACTTGTAATGCAGGAGAAATCCTACACGTCAAAGGCGAGCTTCTGGGATAAGGATGTCATACCAGTCTATAAGAGTGATGATACTGAAGAATACCATTTCAGTGGAAAGAGAATACATCGTGGACAGTATAGAACAGCGAGTGGACAAGTTCTGAATGCAGATGTGAATGGTGCATTAAATATCATGCGTAAAAGTAGCGTTGTGGATGTAAACATCCTATACAGTAGAGGCGAAGTGGACACGCAATAAGAATAAGGATTGCCTAGCAATAGGTGGAAACTTAAATATCAAACTTCTTAAACGGATGCGTAAGCATCCTAGAAGCCTTGACTTCAAATACGGAGTATTAAGTCGAGGTAGTTCACGAAAAATAAGGAGACACTATTTAATCAATGTGATTTGAGTCAGGCTATATTTCAAGATACTACGATGAATAAGACAAAATATAAGGAATGCAGAATGATTCAAACATCGTTTCTTCATGCACCACTTAAAAACATTGATTTATCTACATGTCTTATTGAAGCAATTGAAGCAGCTCCACAGGATGTAAGTGGCGTAATCATTGCTGAAATGCAATCAATCATCAGCTTTTATATACTTATTAAATATCAAAATAAAAGAGGCGTAATTACACGCCTCCTTCAGTAAAATGCATATTCTCAAGATAATTTTTTCCTGCTGTCATATCATATTGGACAAGCTTGTATTCTTTATATAATTTCTTCTGTGATGATGTAAGATCTTTATATTTCACAAGTTCTCCTTCATCATTCATCATTGCTGCATCAGTGTCTTCTTCAGAGCCTGCTGCAGCTTTTGTTGTTATAACAGGCAGTTCATCAAGCACCTTTTCTAATAACGTAGTATAAGGAGTTGTTTTCGTAGATGTCTGTTTTTGTACAAGTGCCATGAAATCTGTTGGTGAAACTAGCTTATATTGATCATAAGCTGTCATACCTAGATGTTCTCTGGCATATTTATTAGAATAGATGAAATAATCTGTCTGGTGAAGAACAGTATTATTTTTTGTATTCCAGTAAATACCAGGTAGATGGTCACCATAGAAGACAAATGTCACTGGCTTATTAATATTATCTAGTTTCTCAATAAAATTCTTGACTGCAACATCTGTATGATGAAGTCCCATAACATATTCTTCTACCATGGCTTTTACCTTACTATCATTCACCGCATTACCGCTTGCGGCATATTTTTCTTTACCATTGTAGTAATTGTTGTCATATGGCAGATGATTCTGCATAGTAACAAGGTTGATCAGTTTACTGCCCTTTGCATCAATGATTTCATCAATCGTATTTGCAAAAGCTGTTTCATCTGAAAGATAAGGACTGCGATCAATACTATATTGATGCTTGATTGGATACTCTGAACCAAGATACATGAATTTATCAAAGCCGAAATTATCATAAACTGTCTGACGACTATAATAAACACCAATATAAGGATGAATAGCCACAGCTTGATTAAATAAACGAGAAAAAGCATACGCATTATTTTGTCCAGTGACTAACTGTGTATAAGGTGTTAAAGCAGCGGAGAAGAACCCTTGGTTAAGACCAGTTAAAGCCATATATTCCATATTGGCTGTCCCACCCCCATAACCTGTGCTAAACATGAGTCCTGATGTTGTGGATTTCATCAGATTTCTAATATAAGGGATAGGATCTTGAGAAAGTGTTAATTCAGGAATACGATATGGATCTGCAAAGCTTTCAGCAAGTCCCATAATAACGATCTGATCATTCCAGTCATTGTCTCTTTTAGCATTAATTTTCTTTGATTCCTTCGCATATTTTTTATAAATCTTTTCCATCGTTTCTTTACTATAGTTTTCTGGTTCATCCATAATAGAAATATCCATATTATTAAGGAATTGGAGAATAGGGCCATTCACTTTAGCACCATAAAGCTGATTAAAGAAGTAAGGTTCATCTCCTAAATTACGCATTAATGCGTTGACATAAGAGCCATCATGATTCATAACAACTGTTCCACTAAAGAAGATGACAGTCACAAGTACCCAGATCACACTCTTTTTTAGAGACATATGGAATGCACATGGATGCTTCTTTTCTAAATAGACGATAAGAAAAATAACAAGGACAACAAGGACAATTGTTGCAATAATGACTGTTGTTCCCATCATTCCTAGTAGACTCTTCCAAGCCTTGATCATAGCGAGATCACCTGGAATAATTGGTTCATCACGGAAAATAATCTTTAAATGATTCGCAACTGTAATAACAATCTGGATAAAGCCAGTAATAAGTACAGAAAACCAATAATGTCTTGTAACAGCTAAAAGGAAGCGTGCGACTAGGAAAAGCACAAATGTATTCAATAAGACAAAGAATTGTCTTCTAAAGAAAATATAGAAAAATATATTATAGGATTGTGATGAGCTTGGTTGAATCGTATAGGTTGTATTCATACCGATGAATGAAGCATAAGAAAGAATATATGCAAAAATAAGCATAACAATATTTATTTTATGATTCGATAAAAATTGTTCAATATACTGAATTTCTTTCTTAATCCACTCTTCACTCATCTCAAAGTTTTCGAAGTGTTTATTGATAGCATGATTTAATGTTTTAATACGTGGAAGACGCATTAAACATGCTGTAAGTAGCAGTACAATTAAAATAATAAGGAATGCTTCAAAGCCACCTAATAGAAAGAGTTTCTTTGAAGAAGTGCCTACAAGCGTTTCATTCCATGACACAATATTTTCTAGTCGCCCTGCACCAACAAAGACAAGAGATGCAATTGGAATATAACAAATTGAAGACCATCTATTTAAGAATGGTATATTTTTTAATAATCGGATAAGAAGGCAGGCAATCATCACTTCAAAGAAAGAAGTTGATGTCGTAAAGCGTAATGCGGTAGACATATCGCCATGTACAATATCAGAACATAATGGCATAATACTAACGCATAGCACATCCATTAATGCAACTATAATAAATGGAATAAACGAAAAATGATTGTCTTCGTGCGCTTCAATAACGCCTAGATAAAATAATATAAATGTGAATGGAACACTATATCCATCTCCAAAACTCAATAAATCGATACCACTGAGTGTAGGTAATGCCAGAAGTCCTAAGAGTAAATACTTTAAATATTTATGGTTAACCTTCTTCATAAATGGATAGCAGATCAAAGAAAGAATCACACCTGTGATTACAGGAGATACGTTTCTTATAACTGGAAAGAAGATAGAATAAAAGGCATTTGTATCTATTCCCTTTGTAAGCAAGAAACAGATAATCGTAGAAAATATACCAGCCACAACAGTATAAATCCATAATTTTAGTGCTTCTGAAAAACTGTTTTCCTTATTAGAATAAATATATCCTAAAGATATGATAACAAGATCGAGTCCTATTAATGTGGCTATGTGACAGATCTGTAAAGCACTCATTAAAAGACCGACATTATTTGTATTTAATACATTGGCATGGGATGTCCAAAAAAACTGATCAAGAAGCATCAGTAGTGTCCCTACTATTAAAGATAAGTGTGCTGTATGTGTCTTTTTCAAAATAGTTTTCTCCCTTTTACATTTAATGCAAATTATTATACTATTTTAGCATAAAAATAACATTAAACAATACAATAAAAATGCTAGAAAAAAGGGGGCTATTTAAAAAACATAAAAAATCCCAACAAATTCTTGTTGAGATCCATTTTATTAATATGCTCTTGCAAAATAAACGACATGTTTTGCTTTTTTACCACAGCATGGACATACGCCATCTGCTTCTTCATGTTCATCGATACAACGTGAAGTTGCCTGATAAAGTTCCTTGATCTTTAATTCGCATGCTTCTTCACCACACCAGTTCATCTTGACATAGCCACCCTTTTCATCTAATACTTTACCAACTTCATCTAAAGTATTTACACGAGTAATATGGCTATTTAAGAATGCTGCTGCCTTATCATACATTTCCTTATGGATTGTTTCTAATGTATCATGAATTGCCTGTGGAAGGTTTTCATCTAAGTCCATCTGCGTCTTGACACCATCATTACGTTTTACAACAACACAATGACCGTTTTCAATATCACGTGGTCCTACTTCAATACGTACTGGAATACCACGCATTTCTGCTTCAGAGAACTTCCATCCTGGTGATTTATCACTTGCATCTACACTTACTCTCATACCTGCTGCTTTTAACTGTGCTGCGATTTCATCTGCTTTTTCAAGTACGCCAGCCTTCTTCTGCTGAATTGGGATAATAACTACCTGTGTTGGAGCAAGTCTAGGTGGTAAAACAAGACCATTATCATCGCCATGAACCATGATGATTGCACCTAATAATCTTGTAGAAACACCCCATGATGTCTGATAAACATGTTTTAACTTGTTATCCTTGTCTAGGAATGTCATGTTGAATGCCTTCGCAAATCCCTGACCGAAGTAATGAGATGTACCAGACTGAAGAGCCTTACCATCATGCATTAATGCTTCAATAGTATAAGTTTCTTCAGCACCTGCAAATTTTTCTCTTTCAGTTTTACGTCCTGTTAACATTGGGATAGCAAGTAATTCTTTTGCAGTTTCTTCATAAATATCTCTCATCATTAATGTTTCAGAACGTGCTTCTTCTTCAGTAGCATGAATTGTATGACCTTCCTGCCATAAGAATTCAGAACCACGTAAAAATGGTCTAGTAGTCTTTTCCCATCTTACAACTGAACACCACTGGTTATATTTCTTTGGAAGATCACGATAAGAGTTTACAATCTTAGCATAATGTTCACAGAATAATGTTTCTGAAGTAGGTCTAACGATTAAGTGTTCTTCCAAATCATCTAAACCACCTTTAGTAACAACTGCACATTCTGGTGCAAATCCTTCTACATGGTCTTTCTCTTTATTTAATAAAGATTCAGGAATCAGCATTGGCATATAGACATTCTGATGTCCTGTTTCTTTAAATCTCTTGTCCATGTAACTCTGAATCTGTTCCCATAAAGCATAACCATATGGGCGATAAATAATAAATCCTTTAACACTAGAATAATCCATTAATTCTGCTTTACGACATACATCTGTATACCACTGAGCAAAATCAACGTCTCTTGGTGTAATTGCATCATTTTTAATATTATTTTTTGCCATAACTTTCTCCTCTCCTGTACGATAATATTATAACTATTTTTATGAAAATGAAAAGGATTAATCTAACGCACGCTGATAATAATGTGCTGTAATCATTGAAGCGGTGATATAAAGCTTTGAAAAACAAGGAGATGCAGATAATGCATGAATCAATGTTTCATAATAATCATTCATCTTATACTGCAGTGTATCATCAATAAATAAGATATCCTGATGTGAAATCAAAGAAGATAGACTATATCCTAAAACAATTGTACATAAGCCAATCATTGAAGAATCCTGTACTAAAGACATTTGATGATCTTGATTAAGATATAGCTTGTCATCTTTGAGCTCAAGTTCCAAACAACCATGCGTGATTTCTTTTAATAAGCGATTTGCCCTCACCATCATCTGCTTTATAAATGGTGCCATGTCTTCTTCAAGAGGGACTGTCTGTTTATGTAGTAATGTAAGAATTTTCTGATTATTGAGGCATTCCTTCTTCTTATTTTCAATAAAACAATCATCTACATAAATAATAAAAGAATATTTTTGAATGATGTCATTACAGAACATTTCAGCATTCTTGATTTTTTCTTCTAAAGTGAGATATTCTTCTTTTACTTCTTCAATAGCCAATAATATCTCATGATAGTCCTGTTTAAGTGCTGGAAGATGTTTTTCTAATTTATGAAGATACCCTATCTCATCTAGAAGTTTCTTATCTTTCTTATAATGAGATAAATAATCTGTATTCAGAACACTGAGTTCTCTAATAAACATCTCTTTAGAGATATCTTCTGTAATATGCAGTTCTTTTTTCTTTTGAATAATCTTTTCAATGAGCCTTTGATGACGCACCATATAAGTGGCTTTTTCTATGCGTTTCTTCTCTAGATCTTCTCTTGTTTTTTCTAATATAGCTTCTTTTTTAAAAAGAAGTTCTTGAGATACTTCTCTTCCTTCTATCAAACACGGTTTTGGATGATGAAGAGAGCCACATACAGGACAAGGTGTTCCTTCTTTTAAGTCCTTAGCAAGAATACCTGCAAGACTATTCATATAATGATGATACATACGCATATAATCATCGTTTTCACTACCATAAAGATATACAGCACGACTATAGGACTGTTCTAAATCAAATAGATGATCCTGTGAAAGTAAATACTCATCATAAAGTAATGAGAGCTCATTTAATCCTTCTCGACGTCTATCGATGGTCTGCTGCTGTTTCTTTCTAATAGCGGCTTTCTTTTCCATATCATTTAGTTCAGTGACAAGTTCTATTTCACGCAGAACCTTCTTTTTCTTATCTTCTAAGGATTTTTCTAGTTGATCTAAATGATTGGAATAGAGAGATAGATAAGGTTTATTCTTAGTAATATAAGCACATGCACTCTTATAATCTTCATAACTATTTAAAAAAGCCATTGTGTCATTAATCTGTTCCTCTATCATTTTTGTATCACTCGTCATAACAGGTTTTGTAGATACAAAGGAACACATAAGTTCCTCTGTAGGTGATTGAATCCAAGTTTCTATAAAAGAAGAAGGCATAATAAATTGATGTAGGAACTGATTATAATTCATATTTAAAATGTTGTGGATATGGTGCTTGGCTTCTTCATTTTCTAGACCATCACATTGAAGAATACATTTTCTATTCCTGTACATACGTTCAATGGTATGTATGGTACTGTTTAGTTCAAATGTAAGATAAACTCTCTTAATAATAATTTCTGTTAAACCAAAAAAAGCGAATGTGAGACCATTGATGACTGTATTATAATTTTCAATATAATTTAAATGATTCTTTAATGAAGTGAAGTCAGTCTCAACATTCTTATCAAATGTTTCAATTGTGAGTTGTAATAGGTTCATAATGTCCTCCTATTACCATTATAGGAATAATAGACCGGATAAGCAAAGGAAATAAAGAAGGCCACTATAAAAGTCAAAAAAAGTGCTCTTAATGAGCACTTTGATTAATAGTGGTCAACCGGAATTGAACCGATGCCTCGTCCATCAACACGTTCTGCCAGCCTAAACTATCTTCCACTGATAAAATTGTAGCAAAGTTTTATTATAACTTCAATTTAATAATGATCTTTTTAATGCGACTCTGACAAAAAAAGGAATAGCAAAAAGCTATTCCTTAGTGAGAAAATCCCATTTTTCTACTTCTTTTGTTTTACTTACAACAAGGAAATGATCTCCTGGCTGAATAATATAATCAGCACTAAAGTCCATTGTCATCTTAGGTGAACCTTGAGGTTTAATACCTACAACGTTCATACCATAAACTCGACGGATATTAACATTAGAAAGTGATTTACCTTCCCAATCCTTAAGTGTTCTAATCTCTACAATAGAATATTCTTCATCAAGTTCTACTAAATCAACAATAGAACGTCTTAATAAATGTTTAGCAAGCTTATAAGCCATTTCTTTTTCTGTATTAATAACACGATCAGCCCCTACTTTTTCTAAGATGATCTTCTTACGTTTTGTACGTGCTTTCGCAATAACATAAGGGACATTTAATTCCTTTAATAATAGTGTACATGATACCGCTTCTTCAAAGTGTTTAGAAATAGCTACAACTGCAACATCAAATGTATTGATATCAAGTTCTAATAATTGTTCACGATCAGTGACATCTGCAACAATTGCTTTAGTGACATTGTCTTTAATTCTACTAACACATACTGGGTCAATATCAACCGCAAGAACTTCTACTCCAAAGTCTTCTAATGTTTCAGCAAGTGTACTGCCAAAGATCCCTAATCCTAAAATAGCTACCTGTTTTGGTTTATTACTCATGTTTACTCCTCCTAGCCAACAAGTACATCCTCATCTGGATATTTAAATTCTTTTGTATTTTTATCATGTGAACGTTTAGTAAATAAAATCATTAATGAAATTGGACCAATACGTCCAGCATACATCAAGATAATATCTACGCATTTACCAACTATACTTAATGCAGGTGTAACAGATGCACTCAGTCCTACTGTACCAAATGCTGAGAATACTTCCAATAGGATATTTAAGTAATCCTGTTTAGGTTCTGTTATAAGCATAATAGAAGATGAAATAATACAAAGCATTAGTCCAAGGAAAAAGATAGAAAAAGCTCTTACGAGTGTTCTTTTCTTGATACGACGCTGGAATACTGTTGTTTCTTCAATACCTCGATAAGTTGTTCTCATTAATAGTAATACTAGTGCAAAAGTAACTGTTTTAATACCTCCGGCAGTAGATGCAGGAGACCCACCGATAAACATAAAAGAACACATTAATATTTTTGTGATTCTATTAAGTGAATACATATCAACAGTAGAGAATCCAGCTGTACGAGTTGTCACTGATTGGAAGAATGATACAACAAGTTTATCCTGAAAATTCATTTTTCCAATAGTTAATGGATTGTTAAATTCCATCACAAAAAATAATACAGTTCCTACTACAATTAAAGACACAGTCATCACTAACACAATTTTAGTATGTAACGCAAAACTGCCAAAAAGATGATGCCATGAAAAGCTTGATGATCTTCTTTTTTCTTTAATATATTTATCATGAATATCTAATACCACAATAAAACCTAGCCCACCCATGATAATTTCAAATGGAACAATGAAATTAATAATAGGACTAGTGTTATAGGCAACAAATGATGTTGAACCACACAAATCAAATCCAGCATTACAAAATGCACTAATGGAATGCCATATACCATAATATAAGCCTTTAAGAGCACCTAAACGAGGCATAAAAAACATTGACAAGAAGATTGCTCCAATCGTTTCTATTGAAACAGTATAAATAAAAATAGTTTTCAAGAGTCTTGGAAGCATACTTAAAGAATTCTGATTGAGTGCTTCAGTAAAGACAAGTTTTTTACTTAATGTAATTCTTTGTCTTGCAAGAAACAAGAAAAGATATAAGAAAGTTAAGAATCCAAGACCACCAATTTGGACAAGTATGATAAGAACAATCTGTCCAAATAAATTATATTGATCTACAACAGTTAAGGGTGAAAGCCCTGTTACGCATACAGCCGAAGTTGAAATAAATAAATTATCTAGAAAACTAGCTGCATGATGTTTATTTGCGAATGGTAAAGAAAGTACTATAGCACCAAATATAATAACTGCAAGGAAAGAAAGAGATACTTTCTTTGGTGCAGAAAGGTGACCAGAATGCTTTCTTTTACCTAAAACAATATCTTTCATAAATATTTCTCCTATAATCGCATCTATTCTAACACCAAGATGTGACAATTCCAATACTAGTCTCTCTTAGAAACATAATATTGTGTAATTTCTTTTTTAGAACACTCATAACCAATAACTAAAATAGCACCTGCAAGATCTAGTGCAAGATCCTTCATAGAATCAGCGAGTGCTTCATGTCCTTCTAATGGTTCATCATCACTTGATACAATTGTTGCACGTGTTGTTGCCATATATTGCTGGTTATTGGTATGGAAGATATCATCAACTGTATATTCACATAATTCCCATACAGCCCCTACAGCAAGTGAGAAAGCAACAACAAATATATATAATAATGCACGGTGCATAAATAGATATTTAGTACGCATGACTAACATCTGTAGCAACCATAAAGCGATAAATGAAAGAATGATTCCTGAAGTGAAATGAAGTAATGAATCCCACCAGGCTATTTTTCCATAGAAGTTTAAACCATCACCAAGTACTAATCCTAAAAAAGCAAAAGCTGTAACACTGATATGTACTTCAACTGGTACTTCAAAGTTTGCAAACTTCTTCAAGAGTCTTGGTGAGATCAAAACGATACTCATCGCAATATATTGTAATAGTGAAAAGAACAATCGCACGCGCATCTTTTCTTTTTTTACATAGAATAAAGCAACCATTGTGGCAATTGCAAGAATAAGAACAATAAAAGATAAGATTCTTTTAAAAACTCTAACACGGCGTCTTGTTTTTTCACTGTATTCAAATTCATTGTTATTCATGAAATTTCCTCCTCGTTCATGTATTATAGCACATTTCTCCTATAATAAACCTTAATTTAATGTAAAGCAAAAAAAACTCCCAGGCGCGAGCCTAAGAGTTTAAGTGAAAATCAATGTTATGCTTTTCCTTCAAGAATAGGTTTTACAGTAGTATCAATGATTTCCTGTAAAGTATTACAAGATTTGTCAAATTTTTCCTGATCAGATTCAGTTAAAGGTAATGTTAAGATTTCACGGATACCTGCTCTGTTGATGATTGCTGGAACACCGATATATAAACCTTCATGACCATACTGACCTTCAAGGTAGCATGATAATGGAAGAACTGTATTTTCGTTGTTTAAGATTGCATCTACTAATCTTGCAAGAGACATACCGATACCATAGTAAGTAGCTCTCTTCTTGTTGATGATTTCATAAGCTGCATCTCTAACCTGTTCGTAGATTCTCTGTAACTGATCAAATGGTACTTTTCTTTCTTCTACTACTTCAAGAAGTGATTTACATCCGATATATGCGTTTGTCCAAGATACGAATGAGCTATCACCATGTTCACCCATGATATAACCGTGAACTGAAGCTGGGTTTACTTCGAAGAAGTTACCAATTTCATATCTTAATCTTGCTGTATCAAGCATAGTTCCTGAACCAAGAACCTGGTATGGATGAAGACCAGTAGCCTTCTGCATTACGTAAGTCATAATATCACATGGGTTAGATGCTACTACGATAACACCATTGAATCCTGATTCTTTAATAGACTTACCAACTGAAGCCATGATCTTTGTGTTAATTGCAACTAATTCAAGTCTTGTCTGACCTGGTTTCTGAGCAGCACCAGCAGTTACAACGATAACGTTTGCATCTGCACAGTCAGAATAATCACCTGCATAAACCTTTAATTTACCGTTTGCATATGGTAAACCATGAACTAAGTCCATTGCTTCCCCTTCTGCCTTTTCAGTATTAACGTCTACTAATACTAATTCGTCAATACCCTTGTGGTTCATTAAAGTATAAGCCATACTCATACCTACAAAACCTGTACCAACTAGAACAACCTTACGGTTACCCTGAGCAGGCATGTCATTTAAATAATCTGTCATTGCCATAATTTATTTCACTCTCCTATACTTAGAAGTATAGTATAATCATTTCCCAAATACAATAAAATATTTGCGTTTTAAATAAAAAAATTTTTTAAAATTTGGTTGATAAATTCACACTTTTTCGATGTATACGTTTTCAATATTTCAAAGAATGTAAGTGTAAGTGAATTCATCACAATGAATTTATTCTTTTTAGTTGTGATGGTTAAAATTGACTTTCGGTCAACTGCTAGTATAATTATTGAAGGAGGTATTTATATGAATGCTCTGACTGATATTAAATCTAAAATAGAGAAAAATAAAGAAGAAAAAAGGGAACGTCTTCTAGCAAGTGCAACTGCGCTATTTGCTGAAAGGAATTTTAATAATACATCTATTTCTGATATCGTAAATAAAGCAAAAGTCGCAAAAGGTACTTTTTATTTATATTTCAAAGATAAATATGATATTAGGAATCAGATAGTTCAGGAAATCAGCAGCGAACTTTTCAATAATGCAATGAAAGAGTTAAAAAAACATAACGAGATTACTCATTTTGCAGATTCTTTAATATTTATTATTGATCATGTTATTAATGCCCTTGTTGCTAATCCAACAATTCTCACTTTAATGAATAAAGATTTATCTCTTGGTGTTTATTCTCAGGAACTTACAAAGATTCTAGAAGAAACAGATCATTTGAGTCTTTATGAATTATTTAAAGATGGCATTGAAAGAGAGAATCTAAATATTAAAAATATTGATATTACATTCTTTACTATTGTAGAACTTGTTGGATCGACATGCTTTAGCTGTATAGTAAATAAAATTCCTTGTTCTATTGAAGAGTATAAACCGTATCTTTATGATCTAATTCGCACTTTACTTCATGTTGCTTAAAAAAAGCAGCATTTTTATTTATGCTGCTAACAAATCGTTGACATAGTCAAGAAGCTTCTTTGTATCTGTATAAGTTTCTCCACGTGTGTTTTCTTTAAAGACAACTGTAATGATTGTCTTCTTTTTTACTTTAGAATAAGTAACAAGACATCTGCCCGCAAGATTTGTAAAGCCTGTTTTACCACCAATAACTCTCTTATCATAATAAGTAGAATCTTTCTGTGTCATCATTACATTCTTCATTTCACGATTCGGATTGGATTCAAAGATATAGCTTTCTGTAGAAATGATTTTTCTTAATTTCTTATTCTTATAGAATTCTTTTGCAATAAGTGCCATATCCTTTGTACTGCATGTTTCTTTTAGCCATCCTTTATCTGCATAACTTAGTCCATGAGGATTAGAAACATCTACTTTCGTACAGCCAATCTTTTTAGCCCTCTTGTTCATTGCTTCAATAAATCCATCATAGCCCCCCTTATAATTCTCGGCCAGGGTAAGAGCCATTTCATTAGAACTCTTTAAAAGCATTCCATGGATCACATCTTTAAAAGGAATTCTTTCACCATCATAAACTGGTGCTGTATGAATAAATACACGATCTGGTAAAGACATAATATTACTTGTAGTCAGTTCGTCATTATCCTTATAATAATCAATCGCAACGAGAGCACTTAAGAGTTTAATAGTAGAAGCAGGATAACGTGATTCCTGTTCATTTTTTGCATAATAGACCTTTCCAGTATCAGCATCCATCACCACTGCAGAAACATCTTCAGTATTAAGTGTGGGCTGTGGAATAGAAACAACTTTCTTCTTTTCTTCTTTGACTGGTTCTTTTGTTGCACATGCACTCAGCAAAAAAATGGCACATAGCATACAAATCCATTTACGATATTTCATTTTTTATCACCTTCTCAGAATATCTTAGCGATTTTCTGCCTATTCATCAATCTGATTCAGTCATTTTTCATTTTTTTTGAATAATAATATGTTATAATGATTTGGTAAAGGAGAAATAGTATGGTTAATTATCCAAACCTGAAAAAGGCATCGGTTAATGTGTCTATTCCTAAGAATTCTACAAGTAAACACTATACTGCTTTTCGTGGAATGAGCTTAGAAGAAGACATCAACCTATCTAACACCTATTACTTATCTGTTGATCAGGCTGTCATCTATAAAAAACCGACGCCTATCCAGATTGTAAAAGTCGATTATCCTTCACGAAATAAAGCCCGTATAGTTGAGGCATATTACCAGGCGCCATCTACTACGGATTATAATGGTATTTATAAAGGCAGATATATTGATTTTGAAGCCAAAGAAACAAAATCATTACGATTTCCTTTTCGTAATATTTCAGAGCATCAGATCAATCATCTTGAACGTGTGCAGCGTCATGGAGGAATTGCCTTTATTATTATTGCCTTTACATCTGTGGGCGAAGTCTATTTACTGGATGCTTCAATTATAATAGAGCGCTTTTTTCATGACAAGAAGCAGCATATAAGTTATGATGAAGTGAAAGAAAGTGGACATCTTATTAAGCAGGGCTACCAGCCTAGATTGGCTTATTTAGATGTAATCGATGAATTTTACCTTAAGGAGGATACTTTATGAAGGTTCAATCAACCAAGAACGCAAAACAAATAAAGAAAACAATCAAAATATGTATTATCGCATTATGTGTTCTTGTAGCGAGCGGTAGTGGTTACCTTGGATTCAAGATTTATCAACAAATCAGCAATTTTGATATTGATAATCTTACAACAACTTCCTACTCTTCTCAGGTTTCTCAAGATGGAGAAACATATTACAAGTATGGCAGTTCAATTGGGAAATATGTAAGTTATGATGATATTCCTGAAGTTATGATTGATGCTGTTATTTCTGCAGAAGACTCACGTTATTTTGTACATAATGGTTTTGATATTCCACGTATTATCAAAGCATTTATGACAAATATCTTAGCTGGTCATACTGTTGCCGGTGGTTCTACAATTACGCAGCAGCTAATCAAAAAAACATATTATCCAGATGCAGAAAAAACAATTGAAAGAAAAGTTGGAGAAGTCATCCTTTCAATTGAAGCGACTCAGCAGACTACTAAACAGAAAGTACTTGAACTTTATCTCAATAAGATCTATTTCGGTAAGTCAAATAGTTCTATTGGTATTTATGGGGCAAGCTACTATTATTTTGGTAAAAGTCCTGATCAGTTAACTTTACCAGAAGCCGCATTACTTGCTGGTACTATTAACTCACCAGTCTCATATGACCCATTCAAGAATTTAACTCTTGCAACAAAAAGAAGAAATATCATTCTTAACTTAATGCATGATCATGGATATATCACTGCAAAAGAGAGAGACGATGCGAAGAACGTAAAAGTAGAAAACATTTTAAAGAATGATCCAGTTCAGACAAATGGTAAATATGCTTCTTATGTTGATCGTGTTACTCAAGAAGTAAAAGAGTTAGGTTATGATCCTAACAAAACTAAGATGACAATCTATACCTATATGGATCATGATATGCAGCAGTATCTTGATGATGTATCATTAAGTAAGAATTATAGATTCACTGATCGTGATATGCAGGCAGCTGCTTCAGTACTTGAATCAAAAACTGGACGTATTATCGGCCTCATGTCTGCAAAGAATTATCGTGCGAATAACTCAGATGCAACTTATCTAGATTATGCTTATACATTAAAAAACAGAAGACAGCCAGGTTCTTCTATTAAACCTATTATTGACTATGCAACAGCATTTGAATATCTGAACTGGTCTAGTGGACATACAGTAGATGACTCAGAATTCACTCAAGGCAGCTGGCATCCAAAGAACTGGGATAACAACTACCATGATGATGTACTTCTAGAAGATGCACTCGCAAATTCTTGGAACTTAGCAGCCATCCATACTTTAAATAGTGTTGTGAAAAAGGTTGGTAATAATCAAGTTGTAAGCTTCTTAAAGGGTCTTGGTTATAACATGGACGATGAAGATTTCAATTTGAACTATGCCATCGGTGGATGGAAATATGGTACAACTCCTACAATGCAGGCAGCTGCTTATGCAGCAATCTCAAATGGTGGTACTTATATCAAACCTCATACAATCCAGAAGATTGTCATTAATACAACTGGTGAAACAATCAACGTTGATGATGATATCCAGAAACAGGCAAGTGAAGGTATGAAAGATTCTACTGCTTTCTTACTTCGTCAGGTTATGACAAGCTATGTTAAGAGTAATAACAGTTATTCAGCATTCGATGTTGGAAGTCAGATTGGTGCTAAAACTGGTACTTCAAACTTCGATGCAACGATCCCTGCACTTGCTGGTAAGGACAAAGACCATTGGTTATGTGCTTATTCACCTGATTATGCATGGGCTTGCTGGAATGGTTTTCCTGGAGAAATATCTACAAAGAAACATAAGTATCTTGCAAGTGGTATGAATGATGCAAAGGCTATTGCTGCAAAGATTGCGAAAAAGCTTGCAACTCGTAAGTTACAGAATAGTTACGAAACACCAAGCAGTGTTGAACAGGCACGTATGGTTAAGGGTGCATATCCTTATGTTTCTCCAAGTTCTTCTACACCATCAGATAAGATTATGACTGCATGGTTTGTTAAAGGTCATGGCCCTAGTGGTGTGGATGATGGTTCTTCTTATGCAGATGAATATAAAGTACCTGAATTGAAATCATTTAACGCTTCTTTAAATTCCAACAATTCAATTTCTGTCACATTCGGTTCTTATGATCCTGAATTTGAAGGTAAAATCAGCTGTGTTGTAGAAATCAGTGATGGTTCTTCTTCTAGAACTGAAACATTATCTTCAACAAGCGGTACACTTGAATACCGTGCTGAATCAGGAAAAACTTATACAGTGACTGGTTATTATAAACTAAAGAGCGGTGACACAACTTCTAATAAGAAGTCAGTGAGATTATCTAGTAGCGGAACAAGTGAACTAGGTACTGCAAGATTTAGTGTCAATGCGAACGGTACAGCAGTTGCGAATGGTTCTACTATTTCAGCAACATCTGTCAATGTCAGCACATCTGGTCCTAGCGGTCATACAATGATAGTTTCATGTAATGGTAATAGTCAGACGGTAGGCTGCGGCAGTGGTGCGACAATCAGTGGTTTATCATGTGGTAGATCATATGTGATTACTTTCACTGAAAAGAGTGCAAGTGGAGAATCTAAATATATTGGTTCTATTCGTTTTACAGTACAGACAGATGAATGTCAACATGATGATCATAACCACTGATAAAATCAGTGGTATGAACCCGCCCTGTAAGGGCATGTCGTTGTGCGAGTCCTTCGACTACTGAAGACTGACAACCACAACACGTTTACCTATAACCCCTAAAAGGGGTTTTTTTATTTAATTTTATCTCCTGTAAAAGGATCAATAAACTCCTTCATGCTCATCTGGTCCGAAAGTCTATCTTCCTGTAATTGATTTCTTATATATCGTTTTACAGCTTCTTCATTGTGTCCTACTGTCACACAATAATATCCTTTCGCCCAGAATTTTCTGTTACCATATTTATATTTCATATTTGCATGTCTGTCAAAAATCATCAGTGTTGATTTGCTTTTCAGATAACCCATGAAAGACGATACGCTATATTTTGGTGGTATCGTCATCAACATATGTTGTTAAACCGCAAACTCTACCCATAATAAAAAGTAATAAAACCGCAAATTAAATTAATAAACAGGTGGAAAATGTGCCTTTTGTGACGGCATAATCT
>OGDF01000235.1_pt1 | contig 89061 bp, 78 predicted proteins | sample 1570141 | NCBI WGS metagenome assembly OGDF01 (sample SAMEA4370581, study PRJEB24528) | human gut metagenome | reverse complement strand
AGGGTGTTGCTATAATTACAGAAATCGCTGGAAAAGTTTCTATAAGAGACGAAAAGAAGAGAAAAGAAGTAACAGTAACATCAAACGACGATAGCAGAACATACTTAATACCTTTCGGATCTAAACTAAAAGTTAGAGAAGGAGATGTTCTAGAAGCCGGAGACCAAATAACAGAAGGTTCTAAAAACCCAGCAGAAGTACTTGCAATTAGCGGACCACAAGGTGTATTCGAATACATCATTGCCGAAGTTCAAAAAGTTTATAGAAACCAAGGTGTTGATATCAACGACAAACACATCGAACTTATTGCAAGACAAATGTTAAAGAAAGTTAGAGTTGAAGACAATGGAGATACAGACATGTTTGCAGGTTCTCTAGTAGACATGTATGAATTCGAAGACAAAAACAAGTTAGCCGAAGAGCAAGGATTAAGACCTGCAACAGGTAAACGTGTATTACTTGGAATAACAAAAGCTTCACTTGCAACAGATAGTTTCTTATCTGCAGCATCATTCCAAGAGACAACAAGAGTATTAACAGAAGCTGCAATAAAAGGCAAAACAGACGAATTAATAGGATTAAAAGAAAATGTTATCATAGGTAAGTTAATCCCAGCCGGAACTGGTATGAAGAGATACAAGAAAATAAGAATAAACACAGAAGAACCAGAAAACACAGAAGTATCAGTAGCACCAAACGGAGAAAAAATGCCAGAAGATACAAAAACTGTAGAAGATGTTGTTGACGATATAGATGATGTAGAAAATACAACAGAAAATGAAGAATAATATTTTAGAAGAAGGACGTCGCCCAATGGGGACGCCCTTTTTTGGGCGAAAAAAATTAGTTAGAAACATAAAAAAATCACTATACGAAGTTAGAGGCATAAGTTCAAAAAGTAACACGATTGCCACTAACATCAGATTATGTTTTTAAAAGAATATTTGCAAGAGAGGAAAATAATTGTAAGCACTCAATTGAAAAAATATCAGAAATTGCAGACTTAAGCACTGAGAAAGTAAAAAAGATTATAGGCTAAATTAATTTGAATTGTTATTAAATGATGCCATTATGAATATATTAAAAATAATTAATATTTTCATAGGAGATTTTTATGTTTGTAATTAATAAAAAAAGAATAATATTTTTAACACTTGCAATATTTTTGCCTATTGGTATGTTTGTGCTTCAAACAGCAGGTAACATAAATACTAATAAAACAGTTGAAACTATGGCTACACCAGTAAGTAGTAAGACAATAATTATCGACGCAGGTCATGGTGGCGAAGATGGCGGAGCCGTAAGCAATAATGGAATTAGCGAGGCTAAAATTAATTTAAAAATAGCTCTAAAATTACAACAATTATTAGAACAAAGTGGCTCAAATGTTGTACTCACAAGGTCGGACAATAATGCGATTTATGATATAGATAAGAAAACTTTAAGAGAAAAGAAAAATTCAGATATTAGAAACAGAGTAAAAATTGGAAATAACTCATCGGCAGACATATTTGTAAGTATTCACCTAAACAAAATTCCAGAAAACCAGTATTATGGTTGGCAAACGTTTTTTAAAGATGGTAATGAAGATGGAAAGAGACTAGCCAATTGTATACAGAACAATCTAAATGAAACAATACAAAAGGAAAATAAGAGAACACCACTAAAAATTAATAATGTGTATATAATAAAACACGTTGAGATTCCAACAGTTATTGTAGAATGTGGTTTTTTATCAAATCATGAAGAGGAAAAGCAATTACAACAGGCAGAGTATCAAACAAAACTTGCTTGGGGAATATACAATGGAATAATGGAGTATTTTTAAGTTATAAAAACTTTACCAAAAAGTGTTGAAAAATTTTATCTTGTATGGTATTCTCAATTTAGAAAATAAATGAAGGGAGGACTTTAATATGTATGATTCTACATACGCTGATATGACAACATTTGCTTCAGCAGCTACTTTTGCATCTTTAATAAGTACATATAGCATGATTTTTGTAGCTTTTTATGTACTTATAATTGTTGCACAATGGAAAATATTTGTTAAAGCTGGTCAAGAAGGATGGAAAGCATTAATTCCAATATATAATGTAGTTGTTCTATATAAAATAATAGGACTTTCACCATGGTTATTGTTATTATATTTATTATCAGCTATACCAGTTATTGGCTGGATTGTAACACTTGCTTTATCAATAGTTTCTATGGTAAAACTAGGCAAGGCATTTAATCAATCAACAGCATTTATATTGGGACTTTTACTATTAAGCCCAATATTCCAAATGATACTTGGATTTGGAAAAGCTGAATATGTTGGAAATTTAAATAATGATACAACAAATACATCAGTACAATAATATAATAAAAATTATCCACCTAAAAGGAAAAATGTGTAAAACATTTTCCAATAGGTGTTTTTTTGTGCTTTAAAAGCTAGTATTCCCTAGAAAAGTAAGAAAAATGGTCTAAAAATGTAACATAAATGTAATAAATTTTAGCAAATACAATATCCGTATGCAAATATGGCACAAAGCTAGAAATACCAACATTTTCCGCATTGAAAGACTTTTAGTTATTTACTATAATATATATAAATATAAAAAGTATAAATGTATGAAATAAAAGAAATTTACAATTTTTAACCAAATTTGTACCAAGAAGGGAGAGTAAGAATAAAAATGAGAAGAAAGGGAGTAAGAATTCTAGCAATATTTATATTGATTTGCATTAATATTAGCATTTTTTCTAGAGTAAATGCTGATACTATTAATGTTGCGCTAGAGAGTGAAGAATATGCAATTTCACAAAAAAGCTTAACAATAAGCAGAATTATACCTAAAACAGATATTGAAGAATTCAAGCAACAATTTAATTTGGAGAAAGAAAAAGTTCATGTTTATGCCAAGAATGGTACTACTGAGATGAAAAATGGAGTTATTGGAACTGGAATGAAAATTTGTTTTGATAACATAGAGAATGAGTATACTGCATGTGTTACTGGAGATATAAATAGTGATGGAGAAATTTCTCAGTATGAAATAAGTAAAGCAATAAAACATGTTGTTGGACTTGAAGCTCACCAATTATCTGGGATAAATGCAACAGCAATAGATGTTGACGGAGACGGAGAGATTACACAAAAAGATGTTAGTATTTTAATAAAATATGTTGTTTATGGAAAATTGGATATTAATGGGAAAAAGACCCCAACAGCTCCAATTATAAGTGTTTTATCTGGAGAACAAGGGAAAAATAATTGGTATACTTCTGGTGTTGAATTGCAAATAAACAAACCTGAGAAATCTCCTGTAAAAATTGAATATATGGTATTAGAGATTACTGGAACAGAAAATATTCAAGAAACACAAATTGACGATGATAAAAAGATAACAATTCAACAAGATGGAACATATGAAGTAAAAGCTTATAGTGTTTCTGTAATTGGAACAAAATCTGAGATTGCAACATTGACTGTAAAAATTAATAAAACTTCACCAATAAATGCTGAAATAGTGGCAACACTTGGAAGTGAAGATGGAACAGAATACATATTTGGAGAAACAGCTAAACAAAATATATATGTTAAGGAAAGGGATAAAATTGGAAACAAAGTAACAATTGAAGCACAAGGGGCAAATGAGCTTAAAGCAGGAACAAGTTTACCGATTGTGTTGGAAAACGAGGGAAAAACAAAATTAATTGTTTCAACCGAGAATGAAGCAGGTTTAGTAACAAAAAGAGAATATACTGCCATTATAGATAAACAAATAAAAAGACCAGGAAGTTTAACTTTGAAATTAAACGATGCAAATGGAAATGAATATAAATCTAATACTTGGACAAACCAAAATGTTTATATGGAAGTTGTACAAGGTGGTCAAAATATAGTAACAACGTTTAAGGTTGATGGAACAGTAGCTATTGAAGAAAGGTCTGAACCACTAACAATTACTCAAGAAGGATTATACACAATTACGGTTATAAATAGAGATGATGTGGGAAATGAAAGTGAAACATCATTTAAAGTAAAAATTGATAAAACAGCTCCAGTTGCACCAGTATTACAAATTGTAAAAGGCGAAAAAGACCAAGAAGATAATGAATGGTATAAGGGAGATGTAAATCTAAAAATAATAGAATCTACAGAAGATGAAGGTGGCTCAGGTGTTAGTCACGCAACATATGAAGTAAGTGGTACAGCAAATGTACCAGAAACTAGGACAAATGGACAAGAGATGTCGATTGTAAATGAAGGAATTTATACAATTACAATATATGAATATGATGTGGCAGGTAATAAATCAGAAGGAGCTACACAGGTTATAAAAATAGATAAAACGACTCCTCAAAATATAAAATTAGTGGCAAGTCAAATAACAGGAAAAACGTTCCACATACAAGCTTCATCAGAGGAGAATTTATCAGGAACAGCAAAATATCAATTATATATAGATGGAAAATTATATAAAGAGTTAAATTCTAGTGAAAATACTGCAGATTTTGATGTAATAGAACAAAGCTCAAAAACACATCAGGTATCTATAATTATTTATGATGTGGCAGGAAATGCAAATATAGAAACAATACAAGTTAATATGGGGCGTTTAAATACAAGCGAAATTGATCATATTGAATTTGAGATAAATAGTTTTACACGTACGAATAATGGAAGTACAGTTGCAAATGGTGCAGACTTCTTAATTTCAGATACAAGTTTGTCAGATGCCTCTAAATTCATACAGGTAAATTCTGCGACAACTAATGTAAAAGGAACTATAACTGGTAATATTAAATTAGTAAGAAAAGATGGAGAAGTTGTAAATGCATTGGAATACTTCCCAGAGGGATTAAAAATAGAAGTTTCTCAGTATTCAAATGGAAGTGGAACGGTATGGCAACATAATGCAAACATAAATATGCTAAATAGTACAAATTCTAACCAAGGAAAAGAAGAGGGGCAGTCATATAGTTCAACAGTGGATGTATCTAATAAACAGAATAATGATAACAAATTTGAAATATCTGATGAAAAACAAAAAGGAACAAAAACATATACAAGATTTATTATAAAAAGTGTTACTTTAAATGATAAAAATATACCATTTAGAATAACAAGTAATGTAATATAAAAAGAAGGAGTGGGGAAAATGAGAATTGTTAAAAAAGTTATATCAGCATTTATAATAATTACATTAGTTAGTTTAACGCCAATATCACTTTACATGAATAGTTCTAATGCAACTAGTAATGTACAATTGTCACTTACTCCAACTCCGTACATTGATGTTGTGCTTGCTAAATCTAAAACTAGTACAGACCTTACAAATTTCCAATCTGACCTTCTTACAGCATTGGAAAAACAAGGAATAAATAAAAATCAAGTTAAGATAAGCGCAATAGAAGCTCAAAATGTAAACATTGCTGAAGGATTTGAATGGCAAAAAGATGTATCATCAACAATAGGTAGCATAAGCATTACAAATGGTGGAAAAAATGTTGAGATGAGAGGAAACAGAACTAACCCAGGAAAGAATGCTATATGGATTATACCAGGACAAGCACAAGAGCAAGAATTTAATTTCTCATATAATATTGATTATGGAGATAGTTTTAATGCTGCTGGTATGCTTTTAAGGGTAAAACAAGATGGAAATACTCTTACAGGTTATATGCTAAGTTTTAATAATACATGGACCAGTGCCGCAGGCGGCCAATTGGGGGCAATATGGAAATTTACATATGGAATAGGAAACAATTCAAGCAATATGACAAAAACATTATTAAAAGGACTTAGTATAAATAAAAGTGGAACTTTAAATGTTAAAGTAACTGATTCTGAAATTGAAATATCGGGTGGAGGACTAAGCTCTACGGAAACATATACATTTACAGAAGAATATGGAAATGGTTATGGATTTTTCTCTGACCACTATTCACATGATTGTAGCCAAATTGGTAGTTTCACTTTAACAAACATAAATTTAAAAACAACAAATGTAAGAAAATTAGAAGATGTTTTAAGAGAACCAGACTGGAGAGAAGAAGCAATAAAAGTGTTGGTAAACGTAAATGATGTAGTAAACCAACAATTAAACAACCCAACAACACTAGGAGAATTATTAACAAGAACAGTAAACGACGAAATTTATTACACTGCATGGGGACAAACGGTTAATAAGACTCAATCCGAACAATTTATAAAAGCAAATAATAATAATGGTATATTTATAAATAATACAAATTATACTAATAGCATAAATCAAACAGCGCAATATATAAAAGGCTTGATAAACCAAAGGAAATCATCAGAGTATGTAATATTAAATGAAAACACTATATTGTCAGCAGCAGATTCTAGCATTATGAAGAACACGGCTAATAGCCAGTATCCATATGGAAAATGGAAAGTTGTTCACGATTGTGAATATTACGAAAATAATATGGGGCAATATGCTAAATCGGGGCAATATATTTCCGATATGATAACTAGTTTTGATAAAACAGGCAAATATGAAATTTACTACGAAGATCAATCAACACAACCATCGGTAATATATGTTCATCGTAGACCGGTTGCGGAAATAGACGTTAAAAGAAATGGAAATAGTGTTACTTTAACGAGTTTGGGTTACGACTTGGATAGTTATTCTAAAAATAGGGGAATTTCTGAAGAAGAATGGAAATATAGAAAAGTTGGTGAGACCACATGGACGAATGGAAAATTAACATCTATAACAAGTGGGGTTGATTATCTTGTGCAATTAAGAGTAAAGGATTACCAGAATACATGGAGTGCACCTGTGAGTAAATATATTACAACTAATAATGTACAACCAATCGCCTCATTTAAAATAAAAAATAATAATGTATCAATTTATGAGAATGTTGAAGTCGTAGATGGTTCTTATGACCCATATGGAGGAACAATTACATCAAGAAAATGGACCGTATTTAAAGATGGTACACAAATTTACGAAGGTAGCACTGTATTACAAAATTATTTAAACTATGGTACTGGAAAATATACGATGAAATTGCAAGTAACAAATAATAGAGGAATGACATCTGAGACATTTAGTAGAAATTTTACTGTGATTCCAGATGATGAGGCTCCAGAATTTGTTGCAACACCAACTTCATGCGATTGGCAATCAAGTGTAACAGTAAATGTTAAATTTTCAGATAGATTAGGCAGTGGATTCAAAAGTTACCAATATGCAATTACTAATAGCCAGAGTACTCCTTCGAGTTGGAGCAGTGCAATTGCTAAGAGTACAGATAATATAAAAATAACTCAAACCGGTATAATGTATCTACATATAAAAGCAGTTGATAATGCTGGAAATACGAGTGCGGATAGAGCTGTGGGACCATTTAAAATAGATAATGTTGCACCAACAGGAAGCTTAAGCCATAGCCCAACAAATTGGGTAAACACAGATGTGAAAATACATTGGAGTGTGGCAGATGCAAATAGTGGAGTTAAACAAATAAAGTTACCAGATGGAACAATAAAAACAACAGCAACAGGAGATTACACAGTATCACAAAATGGAACATATACATTTGTAGTATATGATGTAGCAGGAAATACATTAACATTACAAGAAACCGTAACAAATATTGATAAAACATTGCCAACGGGAAGCTTGAGCCATAATCCAACTGACTGGGTAATAGACTATGTAAAAATACATTGGACTGCATCGGACTCACAAAGTGGATTTAATAGAGTTGTATTGCCAGATGGTACATCAACTACAAATGCGAGTGGAGATTTCACTGTTACAGATAATGGAACATATACATTTACATTATATGATAATGTTGGAAATAGCAGAATTTTGACAGAAAATATAAATAATATTGACAAAATAATGCCAGAAGGAGTATTATCATTACAAGAGAATAGACTTACAGATGAAAAAATAAAAATTTCTTGGAAAGCATTTGACCTACAGAGTGGATTTTCAAAAATATTATTGCCAGATTCAACATTTTCAACAAATGCAACAGGAGAATTTATTGTTGCACAAATGGGAGATTATTCATTTGTTATTTATGACAGAGTTGGAAACACGAGAGAACTTAGTATAAATGTAAGTAATGTGGATATGATAAATCCAATTTTAGAAGTAACTCAAGATACTGATAAATGGACAAATGGAGAAATTACATTAAATTGGAAAGCCGATGATTATCAAAGTGGATTGCAAAATGTAATTTTACCAAGTTCTGAAAACGTAACAGATAAACAAGGCAGTTATATAGTAACCGAAAATGGAAATTATATATTTTTAGCATATGATAAAATAGGGAATGGAATTTTAGTAGAACACCAAGTTAAAAATATAGATAAAATTAATCCAAATTTAGACTTAACAGTTGACTCAGCAGATGATGGAGGAATACAGATTTCATGGGTATCTTCTGATGAACAGAGTGGAATTTCGAATATTACATTACCAGATGGCAAGAGGGTTACAAACTCGAGTGGAAGCATAGAAATATATGAAAACGGAGTTTACAGCTTTATTGCATATGATAATGCAGGAAATGCAACAGTAAAAGATGTAACTATAGATAGTATAAATAATGGAAGCGAAATAAAACTTGTATTGTACAAAGAAGCCATAGACTCTACACATTGGAGAATAAAATGGCAAATTACAGAAGGAAAAGATAAATTTGCATACATAGTACTTCCAAATAGTACATTTAGTTATGAGCCGGAAGGAAGCCATATTGTAACAGGTGGAAATGCTGAATATACATTTTTAGCATATGATAAAAAAGGCAATGAGAATATTGGAACAATAGCTGTAAGTTATTAAATAAATTTGCCTAAAAGGAGGAATAAAAGAAAAAATGCGTAAATCTAAAATTATTTTAAGTTTATTAATAATTTCTATGCTGGCTAGCAAAACATTTGCTGTTAAGGCAGTAAATTTGGAGAATGATGTTATACAAAACACAGAAATTTCTACACAAGCAGATGGTACAACAGACAATACTGAAAGAAGTTTAGTATTTACACCAACACCTAGTTCTACAAAATTAAATGAAGGTGAAGAAATTACTATTACACTTGAGCTATCAGAAATAAAAATGGGACAAGATGGAATAAATACATTTGGTGGAAAACTTGAATATGATGAAAATGTATTTGAAAAAGTTACATCAGATGATATATCTTCACAAAACAACTGGTCAATAGCTTATAATGATGAAGAAACAGCAAAAAAAGGAACATTTTTAGCAACAATAAATACTGGAACAAGCAAAAATCAGGTAATAGGAATTATTAAATTAAAAGTAAAAACAAACTTAAAAAGTCAAGATACAGAAATTAAATTTACAAGCTTATCATCTGTTGCAGAAGATACTGTAAAATTAGATGATCAAACATTAAAATTTTCTGTAACTGGTACAGTAGTTCCAGACGATGACAAAAAGGATGACGACAAGAAAGATGATGACAACAAAAAAGACGACAAAAATAACACAGTAGAAAATACAATCGTAATTGGAAATGTTACTAATGACATAGAAGTAGTTGAAAATACTATAACAGTAGACAATACACAAAGTAATACAAAATTACCTCAAACAGGAGAATTAGATGTAGCAATAGCAGTGCTTGCACTTGCATTAATTGCAGTAGTATCGTATATACAAATAAAGAGAAATAGAGATTTATAGTAAAAATAGAATAAACTATCCACTTTTTGGAGAAAATATGTGTAAAACATATTCCAAGGAGTGGATTTTTTTGAAGGAAAAAAAGAAATTAAATATTAAAGGAACCGTTTTAGATAGATACCAATTGGAGCAATATTTAGAAAAAATTGCTTCTGACCATATTTTAACCGAAAAATCGGCGAAGGATACGTATCCAATTCCAAGACTTAAAGAAAATTTTTTTGTTATTAAAGAAATTTATAAATTATTGAATGAACAAATAAAGCAGGGAATACCAATACATCCAGCAGGAGAGTGGATTCTAGATAATTTATATGTAATAGAAGAAATTGTAAAAAATATAAGTAAAGAGTTAACGATAAAGAAATATACAGATTTTCTGGGACTTGCAAATGGCAGGTTCAAGGGCTTTGCACGTGTTTATGTGCTTGCAACAGAAATGGTAGCTTATACTGATGGTAAGATAAATTCAGAAAATTTAGAATATATGTTACAAGCATATCAAACTAAAAAAACTTTAAGCATGAATGAAATCTGGAATATTGGATTGTTCATTCAGATTGCATTAATAGAAAATATAAGAGAAATTTGTGAAACAATTTACATGTCTCAAATGCAAAAGAGCAGAGTAGAAGAGATTATATGCAAGTATTTTGGAGAGGAAAAGAAAAAAAGCAGAACTGTAATATTACCTAAAATTATGCTTATAGAGAATGGGCAAGTAAAAAATGCGTTCATAGAGTATATGTCATATAGACTAAAAAAGATGGGAAGCAAGGCATATGCGTATCTAAATATTTTGGAAGACGAAGTTGCAAAAACAGGTAGCGATATCTACGAGGTTGTAAAAAAAGAGCATTTTGATATTGCAGTAAAGAAAGTATCTGTTGGAAATTGTATATTGACTCTTAAGGCAATTTCGAGAATTAATTTCTTGGAAATATTCGAAAAGATAAATAGGGTAGAGGATATTCTAAAACAAGACCCAGTAAAGCAGTATGAGAAAATGGATAGTACTACTAAAAGCTATTACAGAAATGCAATACAGGAGATTTCTAAAAAGACTAAAATTTCAGAAATTTATATTGCAAAGAAGTGCTTAGAGTTAAGTTTGCAGGCTAGTGAGAAACCAGAAGCAAACGAAAAGAGCATGCATATTGGGTTTTACTTAATTTCTGATGGAAAAGAAACGTTATTGAATAGCCTGCTAGAAAAGAAGATTACACTAAAATCAAATGAAGAAAAGGCAAAAATCTATATAGAAACAGTATGGGGAGTTTCTTTGCTGTTGACACTTATTTTGAGCATTAATTTTTATTATATGTTATGGTACAAGAGCTTTGGAGACGTTGCTCGTAATTTTATAGGAAATATTCCAATATTAGTTAAAGTATTACTTTCAATAATTCTAGCGTTGGTTTCAATATTGCCAATAGAAAATATTGTTTCTAAGATTATTCAATATGTGCTAAGTAAAGTGATAAAACCAAAGCTTATTCCGAAAATTGATTTTCAAAATGGAATTCCAGAGAATTGTAGCACAATGGTGGTAATTCCTACGATAGTAAAGAGCAAAGAAAAAGTTAAAGAATTAATGAAAAAATTAGAGGTTTATTATATTGCAAACAAGAGCAAAAATTTGTACTTTACTTTGCTGGGAGACTGTAGTTCTGGAAACAAGGAAATAGAAGAGTTTGATGAAGAAGTTATAAGAGAAGGAATAGAGCAATCAAAAAGTCTAAACGAAAAATATGGTAACATTTTCAATTTTGTATATAGAAAAAGAATTTGGAATTCTAATGAAGAGTGTTACATGGGATGGGAACGTAAAAGAGGCTTATTAAACCAATTAAATGAATATTTGCTCGGGAATATTGCAAATCCTTTTAGGGCTAATACTATTGATGTTTCGCAAATGCAAAAAATAAAATATATTATAACATTGGACTCAGATACTGATTTAACATTGAAATCTGGATTAGAGCTTGTTGGAGCAATGGCTCATATTTTAAATAAACCAGAAGTAAACGAGAGAGGAGATCTAGTAATTTCAGGGCATGCATTAATGCAACCACGTGTTGGAGTTGGACTAGTAGAGAGCAGAAAGAGCATATTTACTCAAGTATATGCAGGCGAAGGTGGTACAGATTCATATACAAATGTAATTTCAAACTTGTATCAAGACAATTTTGCTGAAGGAATTTTTACTGGAAAAGGAATTTACGATTTATCTATATTTTCGAAAGTGCTTGCAAACGAGATTAAAGAAAACACGGTTTTGAGTCATGATTTATTAGAAGGAAGCTATTTAAGATGTGCACTAACATCAGACATAATGCTTATGGATGGCTATCCATCAAGCTATATAAGTTTTAGAACGAGGCTATATAGATGGATTAGAGGCGACTATCAAATATTACCATGGCTTGGAAAAACAATAGAAAATAAAAAAGGTGAGATAAAACAAAATCCATTAAAATTGCTTAGTAAATATAAAATATTTAGCAATATAGTAAGAAGTAAACAAGAAAGTAGTGTACTAGCAATGCTAGTATTTTCGGCGGTTATAGCAACTGTATTAAAAATAAACATGTGTGGAATAATTGTGCTTGCACTGATATCTTCTCTAATTCCAACTATACTAGATATTATAAATGGAATCATTAGTAAAAAAGATGGAAACATTAAGACTAAAAGGTTTGTGAAAACAATAGATGGTTTAAAGGCTAGTGTCTATAGAGGAATTTTAGATATTGGGTTAATTCCAGACAAGGCATGGATAACCACAAAGGCAGAAACCAAAACAATATACAGAATGACTAAAAGCAAGAAACATCTCTTAGAGTGGATTACATCAGAAGAAGCTGAACGAACGGCTAAAACAGACGTATTTTCATATTACAAGAATATGAGTGCAGACACTCTGTTTGGAATATTAGGAATTGCTGTTGCAATATTAGTACAAAGCTTAAATGTTGGCATTGCAAATTTTGCACTAATAATAGGTTTGTATTGGCTTTTAACTCCAGCTTTAATGTGTAAAATTAGCAAGGCAAATAAAGAAATAAAAGCTGTAGAAAAGATAGATGAAAGCGAAAAAAAATACTTGCAAGAAGTTGCATATAGAACATGGCTATATTTTAAGGAAAACCTAACACAAAAGTCAAACTTTTTGCCACCAGACAATTATCAAGAAGATAGAAAACCAAAAGTGGTAATGAGAACATCTTCAACCAATATCGGGCTTGCGTTGCTTGCTGTAATGGCTTCATACGACTTAAAGTTTGAAAATTTAGAGGACACACTAAATTTATTATATAAAATGCTAGAAACAATTAGCGGACTCACAAAATGGAATGGACACTTGTACAACTGGTACAATATAGAAACATTAGAGCCACTAATTCCAAAGTATGTTTCGTCTGTAGATAGTGGAAATTTTGTAGGATATTTGTATGTTTTAAAGCAGTTTTTGATAGAAAAAAGAGAGAATAAGAATGATGAAATATATCAGAATTTAAGTAGTGAAGAAAAAGAACAAAATGTACAAATAACGCCTGATGTGCTAAATAAGATAGATTTCATGATTAATGTTACAGACTCGCTCATAAATAACACAGATTTTTCAAAGTTGTATGATAGTGAGAATAGGCTATTTTCGATAGGTTTCAATGTAGAGGAAAATAAACTAACAGACTCATATTACGACTTACTTGCATCTGAGGCAAGACAGACAAGTTTAGTTGCTATTGCTAAAAAAGATATTACGGAGAAGCATTGGTATAATTTAAGCAGAACTCTTACGACTCTAAATAATTACAAAGGGCTTATCTCATGGTCTGGAACTTCGTTTGAGTATTTGATGCCTACAATAAACATCGAGCAATACCCGGGCAGTATTTTAGATGAGTCTTGTAAATTTATGATAATGAGTCAGCTGGAATATGCTAAAAAATTGGGAATTCCATGGGGAATTTCTGAGGCTGCCTTTAATCTAAAAGACTTAAATAATAATTATCAATACAAGGCGTTTGGAATACCTTGGCTGGGGCTAAAGAGGGGACTTTCAGACGAGATTGTAACATCTTCATATGGTTCAATTTTGGCTATTGATGAAGAACCTAAATTAGTAATAGAAAATCTAAAAAATCTAAGTGAAAAGGGAATGTACAATAAGTATGGCTTCTATGAGTCGATAGATTTTACACCTGGCAGGACAAAAAACGGATATACGCCTGTAAAAACGTATATGGCACATCATCAAGGATTAATTTTGCTTTCAATAGACAATTTATTAAACAATGGTGTAATAAAAAAGAGGTTTAAACAAAATCCGGAAATTGAGGCTGTCGACATCTTATTGCAAGAAAAAATGCCAGAAAATATGATAACTACAAAAGAAGAAAAAGAGAAAATTGAGAAGATAAAATATGTAGATTACGAAGATTACACTCAAAGAAAATACAGCAAAATAAACGAAAATTTGAATGTTTCTAATGTTATTGCAAACGACAACTATACAATCGTGCTTGATCAATATGGCAATGGTTATAGTAAATATGGAGATTTGCAGGTCAATAGATATAAGGAAACTGATGAGACTGAACAGGGAATAAAATTTTATATTAAGAATATACGTAATAAAAACATTTGGACGAATACGTATTCAAAAAATCTGCGAATACCAGATAAATACGATATAATTTTCTCTCCTGAAGCTAACAAAATAGTAAGAAATGATGAAAATATTCGAACTGTTACAAAAATAATAGTAGATACAGATGACCCAGTTGAAATAAGAAGGCTGGAACTGAAAAACAATGGTGTGTCTGAAGAAGTATTGGAAATAACGGCACTTTTAGAACCAGTATTATCAAATGCAATGCAGGACTTTGCACACAAGGCCTTCAATAATTTATTTATTTCGTTTGAGTATATAGACTCAATAAACACAATAGTCGTGAAGAGAAAAGCACACACTAACGGTGAAAAAGATGCATACATGGCAGTAAACTTATTTAGCCAGTCGAATGAATTGGGAGACGTAGAGTTTGAAATTGACAAAGAAAAATTATGGGGCAGATGTAATTACAAAATTCCACGTGAAGTAGAAAATTCGATTCCATTTAGTAAGAAAATAGGATATACCACAGACCCAATAATTGCATTAAAGAAAACTGTCGATATAAAACCAGAAGAAACAGCAATATTTGACCTAATAGTTTCGGTTGGATATGATAAAGAGCAAGTTATAAAGAACATGGCAAAATTTATGAACAACGAAAATACTAAGCGTACCTTCGAACTACTAAAAGCAAAGAGTGAGGCGGAGAATAGATATCTAGGCATAAAGGGCAAAGACATAGAAGTATATCAGAAAATGCTTTCATATTTGCTGTTTACACCAAAAGTTTCTATAAAAGCTTCGTATGATAGACAGTGCCCAGTATCTGAACTGTGGAAATATGGAATATCTGGAGACTTGCCAATATTAATGGTAAAAATAAAAGACATAAACGATATTGATATAATTCAAGAAGTTTTAAGTGCTTATGAATTCTTCAGGGTAAAGAATATCAAAGTGGATTTAGTAATATTAAATGAGGAAAAGGAGTCGTACGAAAACTATGTAAAAGACGCTATACAAAGGGCTATTTTTAATAGAAACTTAGCATATTTGCTTAATATTCCAGCAGGAATTTTCTGTTTGGAAAATATAGAGAAGAAAGATAAAAAACTGCTAGAAGAACGTGCAAACTTAGTAATAAACGCTTATTACAGTTCTCTAGCACTTCAAATGGAAGACATAGAAAGCAAGATGCTAGACAATGTTAAAGAAACTGTTTTTGATGCAAAACAAAACAATTTTATAGAAGTAAATGACGAGAAAGAAAACTTCATAGACGAGGCTTCTTTAAAATATTTTAACGAATATGGCGGATTTTCTAAAGATGGCATGGAATATTTAATTTGCATTAATAAAACCCGTAAGCTACCGACGGTGTGGAGCCATATTTTAGCCAATAAAACTTTTGGAACGCTAACAACAGAGAATATGGGAGGATATACTTGGTACAAGAACAGTAGACTAAACAGAATTACAGCATGGTCAAATGATCAAGTGCTAGATACTCCATCAGAAATAATATATGCAAAAGACATGGATACAGGCAGAAAGTGGTCGCTGGGATTTAATCCTATGCCAGATAATAACGATTATTTTGTAGTTTATGGATTTGGTTATGCAAAATATATTCACAGTTCTTCGAGAATAAGGCAGACTGTTGATATGTTCGTGCCAGAAAACGACAATATTAAAGTAAATTTAATAACCTTAGAAAACAAAAATCCTCAGCGTAAAAATTTAAAATTAATTTATTATATAAAGCCTGTTTTAGGTGAGGACGAGATAAAAAGCAATGGATTTCTACAGTTAGAAATGAATAATGCGTCAAACATTATGCTAGTAAAAAATCTATCAGATGAAAAAAATAACAATCAAGTTTTTATCGGGTGCAGTGAAAAAATAAGCTCATACACTGGAAGTAAAACATCGTTCTTGAAAAATTCGACATTAGAAAATCCAGTTGGACTAGATGAGCTTGCTCTAAATAGAGAAAATTCATTTGGAGAGGATGGAATAGTCGCAATTCAAATAAATGTAACAATAGAAGCATATTCAACAAAAGAAATTGTATTCACTTTAGGAGATGCGTCAAACAAAGAAGAATATCAAGACTTGGCATATAAGTATTCAAATGTAAATAACTGCAAAAATGAATATATAAATATAAGAAGACATTGGGAACAGCTAGTAAACAAATTACAAATAAACACGCCAATGGAATCTACAAATATATTGTTAAATGGTTGGCTAATATACCAAACAATAAGCTCTAGAATGTATGGCAAGACTGGGTTCTATCAATCTGGTGGTGCATATGGTTTCAGAGACCAACTTCAAGATTGTATGCTTATAAAATATGTAGAACCCAACATCGCAAGAGAACAAATATTACGAAATTGCAGACATCAATTTATTGAAGGAGATGTTGAACACTGGTGGCACGAAGAAACTGATAAGGGAATACGAACTAGAATCTCTGATGACTTGTTGTGGCTTCCGTATGTAGTCGCGGACTACATTTCTTTTACCGGAGATTATGAAATTTTAGAAGAAAACCCGTCGTACAAAGACGGACTACAATTATCAGAAAACGAAAATGAAAGGTATGATTTATACAAAGACGCAGACTTTAAAGAAAGTGTATACCAACACTGCATAAGAGCAATAGAAAAGGCAATTGGAATAGAAGATAATGAAGTTGAAAAGATAAAAGCAGGAAAATATGAACAAGATGCAGAACAGAATAAAGGAGAAACGGACAATATTGGAAAAGAAGGATTAAATCAAACTGGAATAGGAAATTTTGGAGAACATAGTCTGCCTAAAATCGGTACGGGAGATTGGAACGATGGAATGAGCAATGTCGGAGCAAAAGGAAAAGGAGAGAGTGTATGGCTTGGTTTCTTCATGTATGCTGTGTTAAAAGAATTTATTCCTATTTGTGAAAGAATGGGAAATTTCGAGAAGAAAGAAAAATATCAGTTTATAATGGAAGAGCTAAAAAGAGCATTAAATAACAATGCATGGGATGGTAGATGGTATAAAAGAGCCTTTACAGATGATGGAGATGCACTCGGAAGTTTGCAAAACGAAGAATGCAAAATAGATAGCATATCACAAAGTTGGGCAACAATTTCTGGAGCAGGCAATAATGACAAAAAATATATAGCAATGGAAAGCCTAGAAAACCATTTAGTAGACAAAGAAATAGGAATAATAAAATTGTTAGACCCACCATTCGAAAAAAGCAAGTTAGAACCTGGATATATAAAGGCATATTTGCCGGGAACAAGAGAAAATGGAGGACAATACACTCATGCTGCAACTTGGACGATAATTGCTCAAACCATGCTGAACTTAAATGACAAAGCATATGAAAACTTTAGAATGATAAACCCAATAGAACATGCTCGTACCAAAGACGAAAGTAGCAAATACAAAGTAGAACCATATGTAATAGCAGCAGACGTGTATGGACAAGGAAACCTAGCTGGCCGTGGAGGTTGGACGTGGTATACAGGTTCAAGCAGTTGGATGTATATTGCAGGAATAAAATATATTTTAGGATTAAATATAGAAAATGGATATTTAAAAATAGAACCACACATACCACAAAATTGGGATAATTACGAAATAAAATATAAATACAAAAACAGCGTATTAAATATAAAAGTAGCACGTGGAAACATTATTTTAGGTCTAAATAAAAACAGCGAAAAAACAGGAGAAAATACTGCCAACATCACAAGCATAAGCAATACAACTATTGTAAAACAAATGATATGTAATGGAGAAGAAATACCAGAAAAACAAATTAAAATAGGAGAAAATGGAGTATACAATATAGAAGTAATAATATAAAATTTCGCCCAATAGGGACACCCCTTTTTGGGCGAAAATACATAATTATGAGCAAATCAATAGTCAAAATTATTTATGAAACTTAAATGTAATAATCTAGTAATAATATTGAAAAAAAGCTTTGACATATATGCGAGGTAGAGTTATAATAAGGGCAAAGATTTTGAACGGAAATGGTAGCTGAAAAATCATTATATTTTGTTATACCATAGAAAGGATAAACATATGGAAAAAAGAGAATTAACATTAAACATTAGAGAAACAAATGAGCAAGCAAGAAGAAGAGTCTATAAAAGCAAACAATTACAAAAAAAGATATCATTATATAAAAAGTTAGGGCTTGGAGCTGCAACAGTTAGCTTGGCAGCGGGAATAATTGGTGGTCCAATAATTTCAAATATGGCTAAAAATATTAGAAATACAAACGATACAAAAGCTGCAATACAAATGGTAGCAGATTCTGAGGAATACCTAGCAAGCATTAAAGCTAATCCAATGATGAGTAAGGTTGTTTCTGCGGAAGATTTTGATAGGCTTGAAGAATTGACAAATGCCATAGATACGTATAATAAATATAAAAATAAGGTAGAACCAACATTTAATGAGCAGGAAGCCTATTTAGAAGCATGTAATACAATTGGAAATGCAAAACAATTGGTAACAGATAATTATAATGCGATAATTAAGAAGAAAATTGCAGAAGCATATGGTATAAAAGATCCAAGTGATGTAAATAGAATACAAGTATATTGTGATGAGGTTTTTGATGGCAGCGAGGTTAGCAAAGTCACGGAAATAAAATTACCAACAGGCAAAGAACTAAAGAGCGCTACATCTTTGTTCTATAGTGGAAGCATAGATAAGAAATTCGTAAACGAAATTCAAAAATCAAATGAACTTGAAAAATATCATTTTTCAAAAGATGGCAAAATACCAACAGAAACGTTAGATAAGATTATTGAGAATTTTGCAGATGCACAAGCTTTTGATGCAAACTATAAACTTGTGACCGAAAAAGATGGAGAAAAAATCAAAATGCAAGAAATCGAGCGTTCAAAATCACAAGAAAGAGACGATAGATAAAACGAAAATAAAAAGAAGGAGTGTGCTTCTATGAAAGAAGAATTAGATCCAAACAAAAAAACAATATTAGTTGTTGACGATGAAAAGCCAATAATAGACATTTTGGTATATAATTTAAAAAAAGAGGGGTATAACACATTAGAAGCCACTGATGGCGAAATGGGCATAAATGTGGCACTAGAAGCAAGACCAGATTTAATATTGTTAGATGTAATGCTTCCAAAAGTAGATGGATTAACTGTTTGCAATAGGGTAAAGCAAGTATACAATGTTCCAATATTAATGATTTCTGCCAGAGATGAAGAAGTTGATAAAATTGTAGGACTTGAACTAGGTGCAGACGACTATATTACGAAACCTTTTAGCGTAAGAGAATTGATGGCGAGAGTAAAAGCAAACTTAAGAAAAAATGATGATGAAAATAATGCTAAAGAGAAAAAGAAGGACACAAAAATTGTTGTAGGAGACCTAGAACTTGACTTAGAAAAGGTTGAAGTTAAAGTAAAGGGAGAAGTTAAGCCACTTACACCAAAGGAATTTGAGCTTGTTAAATTCTTAGCAATGCAACCTGGAGTTCCCGTTACAAGAGAAGTTCTACTTGAAAAAGTATGGAATTACGAGTACTATGGAGACATAAGAACTGTAGATGTAACTGTTTGTAGAATTAGAGAAAAACTAGGAGACAGCACAAAGAATTCAAAAATTATTATTAATAAAAGAGGGATTGGATACTATCTAGCCTCTAAATAAAAGGAATTAATGATGAAAAAATTACAAAATAAAATATTATTGATATTCTTTATAATAGGAACAATTATAATAATTGGAATGGGCGCTTTTTTTGCTGGGATAGTAGGTGAAACTCAAGATTTTATAGGGACTTCGGAATATGTAACTTCTCAAGATTTAATAAATATTACGGATACTCAAATGAACCAAGCAAAAATACTAATATTAGGAACAATATTAGTATTTTCTTGCATTGTAATTGTTGTTGGAATATTTATTTCAGAGGCTATTGTAAAGCCGTTAAATAAAATGATAATAAATGCTCAAAAACTGGCAAATGGTGAGAGTGTTGAACTTATAGAGTTAAACCCTAAGAAAAAAAGAAAAAAGAAAACAGAATTAGATTCTATTATAAATATAATTAGTGTTATGAATGTGGAAATGAACCAGAAATTGAATGAAGTAAATAGACAAAAAAGAGAAATTGAAGCTATTTTATTACACATGAATGATGGCATAGTGGCCTTTGATGAAAAAGGTAATATAATGCATATAAATCCTGCCGCTAAGGCACTTCTAAAAATTGATAAAGAATCAAATTTTGAAGAAATTTTTAGCAGATTTGATGCAAATATAAAAATGGATGCAATTTTGTATTTGGATAATACTGCTGAAGAGAAAATAGTAATTGGAGATAAAACTATAAACGTTTTCTTAGCATCATACAAAGATGAAAATGATTTATCATCTGGAATAATTGCTGTTATTCAAAATATTACAGAGCATGTTAAGCTAGATGATATGAGAAAAGAATTTGTTGCAGATGTATCTCATGAATTAAAAACACCTATCACATCGATAATTGGTTATGCTGACACATTACAAGACGGAGATTACGACAAAGAAACACAGCAAAGATTTTTATCTGTAATTTCGTCTGAAGGCAGAAGAATGGCAGATTTGGTAAGCGACTTACTAACACTTTCAAGATATGATACAAACAGAATGACAAGAGAGGTTACAACCTTTGACTTAGGTGAGATAGCAAAAAAATGCCAAGAAAAACTAGCAATAGAAATAGAAAAGAAAAAACAAAATGTTGAATGTTACGTTACAGCCGATGTTCCACCAATAGAAGCAGACAAGAATGGAATAGAAAGAGTAATCTTAAACGTATTATCTAACGCTGTGAAATATACGCAAGAAGAAGGAATTATCAAAATTTATGTTGGTTTTGTATACAATGATGCCTACATAAAAGTAATAGACAATGGAATTGGAATTCCAAAAGAAGATTTAGCAAGAGTGTTCGAACGTTTCTACAGGGTAGATAAGGCTCGTTCAAGAGAAATGGGTGGAACAGGACTAGGTCTATCAATAGCAAAAGAGATAATAGAACAAAACAATGGAAGTATAGACATTAAGAGTGAATTGGGAAAAGGAACAGAAGTAGTAATTAGAATTCCAGCTGTAAAGAAAGGAACAGAAAATGAGTGATAAATTAAAAAATATATTAGAATGGATTGAATGCATAGTAATAGCAATTGTACTTGCATTATTAATAAGATATTATGTTGGAACTCCAACAGTAGTTCAGATGGACTCAATGTATCCTACATTAAAGCAAGGGGAAAGGTTAGTACTAAACAGAATACAAAGAACAAGAAAGCAACTTCCTAAAAGAGGAGATATAATTACATTTGAACAACCAAGCGTTACATATATTGGAGAAGATAAAGTAGATTTAAGTAATCCAGTTGCAATATATGATAAAGTGCCAACAAATATATTTTCTAAGTTCGCTTATTATGTGTTAGAATGGGGAAAGACGAGCTATATAAAAAGAGTTATAGGCTTGCCAGGTGAGCATGTACAAATAATGGACGGAAAAGTATATATTAATGGTGAAGAACTAGACGAATCTGCTTACTTAAATTCAAATGTGAAAACTGAAGCTTATGGTGGAATGTTTACAGATATAGTAGTTCCAGAAGGTTACGTATTTGCGATGGGAGATAATAGAAGCGTTTCGGCAGATTGCAGAAGATTTGGGTGTATTCCATTAGAAAAAATAGAAGGAAAAGTTACTATAAGATTTTGGCCATTAAATAAATTTGGAACTATAAAAAAAGCTGAATAGGAGATAAAAACTTGAGTTTTGAAAATATTATTGGAAATAAAAAGATAAAATCAGAATTTATAGATAATATAAAAAATAATACATTATCGCACAGCTATTTATTTGTAGGGCAAGAAGGAATAGGAAAAAAGTTATTTGCAAAGGAACTTGCTAAAATGGCTTTATGCTTGAATAATAAAACTGAAAATGATAATTGCAGTTCGTGTGTAAAATTTGATTCAGGAAACAACCCAGACTTCGTTTTGATAGAGCCTGATGGAAATTCTATCAAAATAGCACAGATAAGAGAGATGCAAGAAAATGTGTATACAAAATCAATTGTATCGAGAAAAAAAGTATTTATAATAAATGATAGTGATAAGATGACAGAAGAGGCTCAAAATAGCCTATTAAAAACGTTAGAAGAGCCACCTGAATACATAATGATAATATTAATAACGGCAAACGAAAATAAATTGTTAAACACAATAAAATCTAGATGCTTAAAAATAAGTTTTAATAATCTTGAAACGAGTGATTTAATCTCATACATAAATAGTGTACAAGGAATGCAAGTGCCAAGTGAAAATTTGCTAAAGATGTGTAACGGAAGCATTGGAAAGCTAATGAAGGTAAATGAAAATTTAGAAGAATACAATGCAGTAGAAAGTACAACTAACAATTTTCTAAATGGGAAAATACCAAATGTAGTAAAAATGTTAAGCCAATTCGAGATATTATATAAATCAAAAGAGGTTATAAATGATTTGTTAGACTATATGATAGTAATAATTTATGAATATATCAACAAAAGTAAAGATTATAGAGCAAAATTTTTGAACTTAATAGCAATAATAGAAGACACCAAAAATAGAATAGTTTTGAATAATAATTATGATATGTGTATAGACAATTTATTATTGAAAATGTGGGAGGAGACGGTTGAAAAATAATTTAATTATTTTCAACTAAATTTAAGAAAGGGGACTATAGATGAAAACAATAGTTGGAGTTAGATTCAGAAAGCCTGGTAAAGTTTATTTCTTTGATCCAGGATACATACAATTAAACTTAAAAGATAAAGTCGTGGTTGAAACTACAATGGGAGAAGACGTAGGAGAAGTTGTAATAAATAAAAGACAGATTCCAGACGATAAAGTTTCAACAGAACTAAAAAGAATAGTAAGACTTGCAAATAATAGAGATTTAAAAAGAGTAGAAGACAACAAAATAAAAGAGCAAAAAGCAATGAAAGTGTGCAAAGAAAAAATAAAAAAACACAAATTAGACATGAACTTAGTAGACGTAGAATATAAGTTTGACAATAGTAAAATAATATTCTATTTTACAGCTGATGGACGTGTGGATTTTAGAGAGCTTGTAAAAGATTTAGCAGCTATCTACAAAACAAGAATAGAGCTAAGACAAATAGGTGTTAGAGATGAAGTTAGAAAAATAGGTGGAAATGGTGTTTGCGGAAGAGAACTATGCTGTTGCTCATTTTTAAATAATTTCGACATGGTATCAATAAAAATGGCAAAAGAGCAAAGTGCTTCTCTAAATCCATCGAAAATATCTGGAAACTGTGGAAGACTAATGTGTTGCTTGAAATATGAGCAAGAAGTATATGAAGACAAAATAAAAAAATTGCCCAAAGTAGGCTCAATAGTAAAAACAGAAGATGGAGAAGGAACTGTTGTTACACAAGAGGTATTGAAAGAAGCAATAAAGGTACAATTTAGGAAAGACGATATCACAACATACAAAACATATCCAGCAAAAGACGTAAAAGTAATAAAAAATGCAAGCGGAAATGATAAAGATAGTATTGATAATACAGTGGATAGCGAAGAGATGGCAAACCTAAAAGAATTACAAAAATTAGAAGAACTAGAGAAAAGAGACAAAATAATAGAAAAAGAAGAAAATAAAAAGAGAAACAATTAAATTTTTACATAAACCAACCCAGCCAGCAGAGGCGTTAAAATCTCTGCTGGCTGGGTTGGGGTTAAGAACATATTATTCTTCGGTTACTTCCACCTTCATAGCGACCCGAGAGGCTAAAACAGTACCGCATTTCGGACAAACTAAAAGTTTCATTTCCGGATACTGCGTAGAGTGAGGAACCAAGGAACCTTTAACAAAGATTTCTGAGAACTCTTCGTCACCTTCCAAATAATCGCGTTTTATGATTTCTTTTCCACGGATAGGATTGAGTTTTCGAACGGGCCTATGGGTATACCGCTTTTCTATGGATACTGTTTGAACTTCAACGTGTTGCTGTTCAACGTATACATATCCGCAAGACGGGCACTTCTGGGTAATGGTTCTTAACATATTTTCTGACCTCCTAAAATTATTTTTGAAAAGTCGAACATAATTCATAGCTCTAATGAGCCAAAAGAACTAAAACTAATTATATCATTTTTTTGTGAGTATATCAATGTATAGAACGCAAAATTGACAAGATATTTCTTTTGCTTTGATTAACTATTTTGTAAATTTTATTGCAATACATCTATCAATTTGATATACTACAAATAATCGTTTAGCTTTCTTTCAGTTGGGTGCATAAATTAGTTATTGTAAATTTGTATTTCAACTACTAGTTTATGCACCTAACTCTTCACATGAATTGTTAAGTGCAACATTATGAGAAAGGAGGCGGTAGAATTGAAACATAAAGATTATAATTGCAATGATATTGCCGTTAGATATCTTGGCAGGGCTTTAATCGCTCTGATTGTTGGTATTGTTTTATGTTTTCTAGCAAGTCTAGGATATACTTCATATATCAAATGGTCAGAAAAAGAAATTGAAGTTCGTGCAGTGAACTCCAATTCTAATACAAACGAGATTCGATAAGGGCTACGGCTCTTATCTTTTTTATTGAACCTTAAATTTCAATAAAATAATATATAAGGAAATTTATTCCCTTATTATTCTATGCATATATTTGTTTTATATACATTTAGAAAGTAGTTAATATACTAACATACAGTATGATTAACTAATATCATGATACTACTTTTATTAGTTTTTGTCAATATTGGCAAAAATTAATTTCAAAAATCTTATTCTTCTTCTGGAGCACCAACAGGACATACTTGAGCGCATGTTCCACAGCTTATGCACATAGAAGAATCAATTTCATATTTGCTTCCTTTATCAGAAATGCAAGAAACAGGGCAGTTAGCTGCACAAGCTCCGCAAGCAATGCATTTATCTGTAATTTTATATGCCATGAATTTCACCACCTTTTCTTTTCGCCCAAAAAGGGGCGTCCCTATTGGGCGATATTTGTCATCTCTTCTAAGTTTAACAATTCTTGCCACCTTTTGTCAACCTCTTTTTGAAATTCTTCTATCATCCATTCGTTTCCAGGTTTGAACATGTGCTTGAAACGTTTTTGTGGACGTAAGAATTCTTCTATTGGTAATTTTTTTGCTGGCTTGTATGTTATTTTATATACTCCGTTTACCACTTCGTATAATGGCCAGTAGCAGGTGTCTATTGCAAGTTTGTTTATCTTCATTAAATCTTCTGTTGCATAGCCCCAACCACGTGGACATGGAGCTAAAACATTTAAAAATGTTGCACCTTCTGTATATATTGCTTTTTCAGATTTTTCATATAAATCTTTGAAGTTTGCAAATGCTGCTGTTTGAGCAACATATGGCAAATGGTGTGCTACCATTATTTGTGTTAAATCTTTTCTAGATTGCATTTTTCCAGGAATAACAGTTCCAGCTGGAGATGTTGTTGTGTCTGCAAATTTTGGTGTTGCAGATGAACGTTGAATTCCTGTGTTCATGTATGCACCATTATCATAGCAAACATATGTCATATCATGCCCTCTTTCCATTGCGCCAGAAAGAGATTGAATTCCTATATCATAAGTTCCGCCGTCTCCACCGAATGTTATGAACTTTGTTTTTTCTCCGTCTTTTTCTACTAATTTTCCTTGCTTTAATAAAGATTTATATGCAGCTTCTACACCAGAACATGTAGCAGATGCACACTCGAAAGCTGTATGTATGTAAGAATCTGTCCATGCAGTATATGGATAAATACATGTAGAAACTTCCATACATCCAGTTGCATTAGAAACAACTGCGTGGTCACCTTCGTGTAATGCTCTCATAATCATTCTTGCAACAGGAGGAGCACCACATCCGGCACACATTCTGTGTCCAGAAGTAAATCTTGATGGTTTAGTTGCCATTATTTCTTTTAAATTATATGCCATTGTTTATTTTCCTCCTTTACGTAATCCTAAATATCTATAAGGGTTTCCTAAATTTCCAGTCTTAATAATTTCTTGTAAATCCTCGAATACACTTACAATGTCTTTTGTAGTAGTATCTCTACCACCAATTCCATACATGTAGTCTACCATTGGAACATTTGCAACTTGATTTGCATACATTGCAGATGTTACGTCTGTAAATAGGGGAGCACCAGCAGCGTTTACACTGTCGTCTTTATCTAAAACTGCAACAGCCTTTAAGTGTGACAATGCTTTTGCAATTTCTTCTGCTGGGAAAGGCCTGTAAACACGTACCTTTAATAGACCAGCCTTAATTCCTTTTGCTCTCAAATCGTCTACAACAGCTTTTGTTGTGCCTGCTGTAGAGTTCATACAAACTATTGCAATTTCTGCATCGTCTAATTTATATTCTTCGAAGAAGCTATACTTTCTTCCAGTCATTTTTTCGAATCTATCAGCAACTTCTAGAATAACCTTTTTTGCGTTTCTCATAGCTTCTGCTTGTTGATATTTATGCTCAAACAAGAATGCTTGTAAATCCATTGGACCCATTGCAACTGGTTCATCATGGTTTAACAAATAATGTTCTGGCTTATATGTACCAACAAATTCTTTAACCTTGTCATCTTCGATAAGCTCAATATTTTCTATTGAATGAGATGTAATAAATCCATCTTGGCAAACCATTAAAGGAAGTAAAACATCTTTATTTTCGGCAATTTGATGAGCCATTATTAAATTATCATATGCCTCTTGGTTATTCTCAGAGAAAAGCATAATCCAGCCAGCATCACGTACACCCATTGCATCAGAATGGTCATTGTGTATGTTTAAAGGACCAGAAACGGCTCTGTTTACCAAAGACATAACTATTGGAAGCCTTGAACCAGAAGCTATATAAAGCATTTCCCACATAAAAGACAATCCATTTGCAGATGTTGCCGTCATGGCTCTTGCACCAGCAGCTTCCGCACCTATACAAGCACTCATTGCACTGTGTTCACTCTCAACTGCAACAAACTCTGTATCAACTTGTCCGTTACTAACAAATGTTGAAAAGTATTGTGGAATTTCAGTTGATGGTGTAATAGGGAATGCTGCAACAACATCAGGGTTAATTTGTCTCATAGCTACTGCTGAAGCTTCATTTCCACTTAAACGTTCTCTTATACTCATACTATTTTCCAACTCCTTCCTTCATTTCTATTGCACCGAAAGGGCAAACCTTGCTACAAACTCCACATCCCTTGCAATAATCGTAATCAAAATCTTCTCTTTTACATTCTTTATTAACAGGAATAGAGTCATCAGGGCAAACAGGGAAGCATAATCCACATTGTGTGCACTTTTCTGGAATCCATACTGGGTACATACTTCTCCAGTCACCTGTCTTAAATTCTCTAGCATTTCCAGCTTGATAAATAATTCCGCCTGGTGTTAATTCATTTGCTGGTGTGTTTTTATCTATATGCATTTCAGACATAATTTTACCTCCTTAATTAATCTTCTTAACTTCATTCAAAGCCATTTCTAAGGCTTTCATATTTCCTTCTATAACTTCAGGTTTCTTAGCAAATTTATGCTTGAATGAACCTTTCATATCATTTAGAAAATCCTTTTCATCCATAATATTTGCAACTTTAACAATAGCAGCAAGCATAGGAGTATTTGGAAAATATCTTCCTAAAGCCTCTTCAGAAACTTTCCTTGCATCTATGCAATAAATTCCGCCTTTATATCCTTTTAATGCTTTCTTTAAATAATCTGCATCTTTTACTGTATTTATTACTATGGCTCCAGTTTCTTTAAGACCAGCAGTTACATCAACAGTTTCTAAAAGAGTGTCATCAACAACTACAACATAATCAGGCTCATAAATATTGCTATGAATAACAATAGGACTATTGCTAATACGATTGTAAGCTGTAATTGGGGCTCCCATTCTCTCTGGACCATATTCAGGGAAACCTTGAATATATTTACCAGTGTTAAATGCTGCATCTGCAAGCAAAAGAGAAGCTGTTTTAGCACCTTGGCCACCTCTACCGTGCCATCTAATTTCTACTAAATTTTCCACTTTAAAAAATCTCCTTTCTTAAAAGTTATGCTGTACTAAACCATAATTGCTATAACAAAATTAATTTTTAGAAATTTTCATTCAAAAATGTATAGATTCTATAATTAAGTTAATTATAAAATTTATACAAATAAAATTGAATTTTTTTAATAGCAAAAAAATTAGTACAAAACTAACATGTTCAGTATATTCTTATTTGGCTCACATGTCAAGAAAAGTGAACAACAATTCGGTAAATAATATAGAAAATTTATTGACTTATTTATTAAATTTATTATATTATATAAGTATTAAAAAAAAGAAAGAAGGATTCTAATGAAAAAAATTCTAAGAGATAATAATGGTTCAATTTCTGCATTAGTTGTTATAAGTGTATTGCTTTATTCGATAGTACTTACAACAGCTTTTATGCAAGCTTCTTCAAAAAGGAAAATGCAAATGGAAAGTCAAATACTAGCAAAAGAAGCATATGAAAAGCAGCTAGATAATTTGGACGAAATAAGAGATGAGATAAATGGTGGAAGTTCTTCGATATTAAACAAAATCCAAATAGGCGATAGTGTAAATTATACATATGATTCAGCAAGTAGTTATTCGCTATCATCATCATATAGTGGATATAGCAGTAATCAAACGATACTACAAGATACAACATTAACATGGAAAGTTTTATATGTAGATAAAGAAAACAATACAGTAGATATAATAAGTACAAATCCAACAAGTAGTACCGTATATTTTTATAATATATTAGGCTATAATAATGGGCCATATTTAATGAATGAAATATGCAAAGCTCAATATAGTAATAAAACATTAGGAGTAAATGCAAGAAGCATAAACTTGTTAGATATGGAAAAACACTTAACAGTAACAGGAATAACAGCAAGAAATGCATATCAATATGATAGTTCAGCAGCAAAATATGGAACAACAAAAACATATACAAGTTATACAAAATATCCAAGTTTGTATGCAAACCAAAAAGGAGCAGGACCAAATATAACAGAAGCAGAAGCAAGTACAAAAATAACACAACCTGATATAACAAAAGGAAATGACCCATATGAAGAAAGTAAGCCAATAGTACCAAAAGGTACAACAGAGCCAACTACATCTAGTGCATATGGAACAGGAAGCCCATTAACAGTAACGCAAACACATTATATTATAGATATAGATAATACTAATTATGGAACTGCATCAAGTATACTAGCGAATAGTACATACTTCTGGGTGGCTGCGCGTTTTGTCAGTACTTACTCAGATCTTGCTTACTTTGGCCTTCGCTTTGCGAACACTAACACTTTCAGCTACTATATGTTCGGTTCGGATGGTAACACGGGCGGCACTTACTATGCTCTTCGCCCCGTAGTTTCTCTACCATCTAGTCTCCTAACAGGAGAGCAGACAAATGGAGGTTGGGACTTGAGTAAGTAACAAAATAATTAATAAAAACCCAAGAAAGTCTTGGGCTTTTATAATTCTATTTTTTCCTCAAAACATCTTGTAAAAAATATCTATTTATTATAGAATAGGGATGTTTACGGATGCAGAGGTGAAAAATGAGATTTATAGGAAACAAAACGAATTTATTAAATGATATACAAAAGGTAATCAAAGAAAATTGTGATGGAAGCGAGAAGGTATTTTGCGATTTATTTTCTGGTACTTCATCAGTTGCAAGATTTTTTAAAAATGAATACAAAATCATATCTAATGACATGTTATATTTTTCATATGTGTTGCAAAAGGCAACAATTCAGAATAATCAGATTCCGGAGTTTAAAAAAGTAAAAATAGCATTGAATATAAAAGATGTATTTGATTATTTGGAAAATGCTCCTATTGATATAAAAGATGGATTTGTGTATTCTAATTATTCTCCACATGAGAAATGTGAAAGAATGTATTTAACAACAGAAAATGCTCAAAGAATAGATTTTATTCGAACAACAATAGAACAATGGAAAAATGAAGAACTTATTAACGAAAATGAATATTATTATTTGTTAGCATCTTTACTTGAAGGAATTCCATTTGTATCTAATATAACTGGAACATATGGAGCATATTTAAAAGAGTGGGATAGAAGAGCATTAAAAAAATTTGAGCTTATTAGATTGAATGTTATCGATAATAATTGTGATAATGAATGTTATAATACAAACTCGAACAAATTGATAGAGCAAATAAGTGGGGATATACTTTATTTGGATCCTCCATACAATGAGAGGCAGTATTTACCAAATTATCATCTACTTGAAACAATTGCTAAATATGATAATCCAATAATAAATCGGTAAAACAGGAATAAGAGAATATGCAAATCAAAAATCAGATTATTGCATTAAAAGCAAAGTTTACAAAGAACTGGAAGAATTAATAAAAAAAGCCAATTTTAAACATGTTATTTTAAGCTACAATCAAGATGGAATTTTATCTGAAAAAGAAATAGAAGGAATTTTAAAAAAATATGGAATTACTAATACATATAGGTTATATAAAATTCCTTATAAGCAGTATCAAAATAAATTAACTAAAAAATTGGATATGCATTATGAATATATTTTTTACATAAAAAAGGAAAAAATGAGTAATAAACAGCCTCAAGTTTATTTTTATGTCCCATATGCAGATGTGCTACAGGTTAGAGAAGATGAGGAAAAATATACATATGCTAATGGAATTGTTTCAAGAAGAAAATTTTTAAAGAGTCCGCTGAATTATATTGGTGGAAAGTATAAATTATTACCACAATTAATAGAATTCTTTCCAGAGAAAATAAACACTTTTGTGGACTTGTTTTCAGGTGGATTTAATGTTGGAATAAATGTAGATTGTAATAAAGTTATATGCAATGACATGAATACATTTATTATAGATTTATATAAAGAACTATATAGTAAACCAATAGATGAAACTCTAAACAAAATAACAGGAAGAATTAATGAATATGGATTATCTAAAGAAAATGAAGAGGCTTTTAAGAAATTTAGGGATTATTACAATAAAACAAAAGAACCAATAGACTTATATACTTTGTCATGTTATTCATTTAATTATCAGTTTAGATTTAATAACAATAAAGAATATAATAATCCATTTGGAAGAAACAGAAGTCAATTTTCAGACAATATGAAATCAAACTTAATTCTTTTCACCGAAAAACTAAAAAGTATGAATGTGGAGTTTTTATCCGAACCATTTGATAAAGTAGATTTAAGTAAATTAAATAATGAAGATTTTGTATATTGTGATCCTCCTTATTTAATAACAACTGGCTCGTATAATGATGGCAATAGAGGGTTTAAGGATTGGAAAGAAGAAGAAGAAATACAATTATATAAAGTACTAGATGAATTAAATAAAAGAAAAGTAAAATTTGCATTGTCAAATGTTATTGAACATAAAGGAAAAGAAAATATACTTTTAAAAGAGTGGAGTAAAAAATATAAAACAATATATTTGACAAGTGATTATTCAAATTCGAGTTATAATACTAAACGTGATAAGAGCATAGAAGTATTAATTATAAACTACTAGGAGGATAAAATGATTGAATTAAGAAAGATGGAAAATAGAAAATTTAGAACTTTTGGCTGGGTACAAGATCCGAGTGACTTTAAGTCCTTATATAATGTTGTTGCAATTTTTGATAATACATCAGAAGTACATAAGCAATTAGTTGATGAAAGAATAGAAAAGCTTATAGAAGAAAAAGACGGAAGAAGCCATTTTTTAGAAGTAATGAGAAGTAAACCATTAAAAATAAAATACACGGATTTAATAGGAACGGCATTTACACCTAGGTCAAGTGCAAGATGCAATGGAATTGTTCAAGCTACAGTAGAAGGACAAAAAAGAAAATTTATTAGCGATTGGCCAGCAGATAATTTTGTTAGATGGGCTCATTGCCTAGGATTTATACAGTACAATTATGAGGACGATACTTTTGAAATAACAAAAAAAGGGCTAGAATGGATTAAAACAAAAGATGCTAGTGAAGGTAAGCTATTGTTGGAAGAGGCAATTCTTAGTTATCCACCGGCAATTAGAATTTTAAGGTTGCTGTCAAATGGAAAAGTAATGACAAAATTTGAGCTGGGCTCTAACTTGGGATTTATAGGGGAAGATGGTTTTACAAGTATTCCTCAAAATGTATTAATTATGACATTAGCAACAACAGAGTCTATAAATGAAAAAAATAAAATTAAAACTAACACAGAAGGGTCTTCAGATAAATACGCCAGAATGATAGGAAAATGGTTGACAGAACTAGGATTGCTGAAACAAGTTACGAAAGAAATTGTAGTGGCTATTGGTGGAAAAGAATACAAAGAGGAAATAGGACAATCATATATTATAACTAATGAAGGGTTAAAGGCACTTAATAGGGCAGAAGGAAAAAGTAGATTTTGTAGAATTTCTAAGAATGTATCATGGGAAATGATGGCGACGAAAGGAAATGATAGAAATTATATAAGAACGAGAAGAAGTATAATACTTAAAATCTTAGCAGAAAGTAAAAAAGGATTAACTATAGACGAAATAAAAAACAAATTGGAATCTTATGAGATTTTTGAATTACCAAGTGCTATAAGTGATGATATTTGCGGATTAACTAATATAGGGCTAAATATTGATTACAAAAGTGGAAAGTATTATTTTAATGATATAATTATGGACTTTGTAATTCCAATAATTATTAAAGCTGAAAAATCGGAATTCTTAATTGAAAAAGATAAATTAAGAGAAAAACTAGATACACTACCACACGATTATTTGTCTATGGTAGATTTAGCATATGATAGCAAACAAAATAGATTATTTGAGATGAAAACAATAGAATTACTGATAAATGAATGTAATTATAAGGGGCTACATTTAGGTGGAACACGAAAGCCAGATGGAATTGTATATACTAATAATGAAGTTGAGAATTATGGAATAATAATTGATACGAAAGCTTATTCTAAAGGGTACAATTTACCAATTTCACAAGTGGATGAAATGACAAGATATGTTGAAGAAAACAATAAAAGAGAAAAGAAACGTAATCCAAATGAATGGTGGAATAATTTTGATAGTAATGTAAAAAAATTTTATTTCTCATTTGTTTCTGGAAAATTTGTTGGAAATATTGAAGAAAAACTCCAACGTATAACACTGTTTACTGAGATTTATGGAAATGCAATAACTGTAACTACATTGCTATATATAGCCAATGAAATAAAAGCTAATAGAATGAAAAAATCAGACATTATGGAATATTTTAATGATAAAGTTTATTAGTAAAAAAATATGTAAAGTAAAAAAGAATGAAATACCTAAAATTTGGAAATTTATTCCTAGTTTTAGGTGTTTTTATTATTTTTACTCTTAAAATAGGGTTCTTGAAATTATAATTCTCATCAGATTTGTAAATTTCACAAAATGCCCAATTTTACTTGACTTTTTGCCCATTTGCGTATAATATATTAGTAGAAAATTATGGATTAAAAAATCTATAAAAAGTTTGTGAATTTGATAAGAGTTAGTAAGAAATGGAGGATTCTATGGGAGAGGTTATAGTAATAACATCAGGAAAAGGTGGAGTAGGAAAAACAACTACAACAGCAAATCTTGGTTCTGCTCTTGCCCTAAAAGGAAAAAAAGTTGTATTAGTAGATACTGATATTGGCCTTAGAAACCTTGATGTTGTAATGGGATTAGAAAACAGAATAGTATACGATATAGTAGATGTTGTTGAAGAAAAATGTAAACTAAGACAAGCCCTTATAAAAGATAAAAGGTTTGAACAGTTATTCCTATTACCAGCTGCTCAAACTAGAGATAAAAGCGCTATAAATGAAGAACAAATGAAAGAACTAACTAGCAAACTAAAAGAGGAATTTGACTATATTATAATCGACTGTCCTGCTGGAATAGAGCAAGGCTTCAAAAATGCAATCGCAGGAGCAGACAGAGCTATAGTAGTAACAAATGCAGAAATATCTTCAATCAGAGATGCAGACAGAATTATAGGATTATTAGAAGCGTCTGAGATTAGAAATCCAGAGCTAATTGTAAATAGATTAAGACCAAACATGGTTAAAAAAGGAGAGATGATGGATGTTGACGATATTGTTGACTTACTATCAATCAATCTTTTAGGCGTCGTGCCAGACGATGAGTTTATAATTACTCAAACAAATAAAGGAGAACCTGCAGTAATAAACAAAAAGGCTCCATCAGGAAAAGCATATTTAGAAATTGCAAGAAGAATTCTTGGTGAAAATATTGATGTTACAATTCCGGGCAGAGATGAAGGATTTTTTACCAAAATAAAAGGCATATTCAGAAAAAAATAGTGGAGGGTACATAATGTTTGAGAACGTAATTAATTTCTTTAAAAAGATTGGAAAAAAAGACCAGATAGAAGCAAAATCTAAGGATACAGCAAAAGAAAGGTTACATTTAGTTTTAATGCAAGATAGAGCAAATGTTTCAGCTGATTTCCTAGACATGATGAGACAAGAAATAATAGAAGTTATAAAAAAATATATAGATGTTGATGAGAAAGATATAGATGTGCGTCTAACAAACAAGACAAATGAGGATGGAACAACAGGTGCACCAGCATTATATGCAAATATTCCAATCGCCGGAATAAGGGAAGAAATGAAAAAAGAAAAAAATATAGAAAAAGAAACAAAAGAAAAAAAACAAGAAAATGTTAAAAAGGAAGACAATACAACAGAGAAAAAAAAGAATTCAGAAGAAGATGTAGAAGAGAAAGCTTCTGATGAGAGTAATGAAGAAGTTGTAAAAGATGATTCTAAAGACGAAGAGTTAGACGAGAGAACAGTTGATACATCTGATGACGATGAAAGCGTTGATGATGAGAGTGAAAAATCTGATGTAGAAAACGAAGATAATAAATCAGAAAATGATGATTCAGAAGATGACAATGAAGAGTTAGATGAAACAGATGACTCAAAAGATTCTGAAGAAGTAAAAGAAAAAGTATCAGCTAACAAATCTAATGAAGAATAAATGAGGAGATTCAATGGGAAAGAAAATATTAAAAAATATGGACTGGGGAATTCTCGTTTGTATAGTTATTTTATTAGCCATTGGTTTAGTAGCATTGTTTTCAGCAACGCAAGGCACAGAATATGAAGAATTTAAGAAGCAGATAATGTGGCTTGCTATAAGTATTCCAATAATGATAATTCTAACATTTGTTGATTATAATACAATATCGAAAATTTCTCCAATATTGTATGTACTAATGATAATTTCACTAATTGCCGTTATGTTCACAAAAAGTGTAAATGGCGCGACAAGCTGGTTTACGATAGGCTCGGTATCAATACAGCCAGCCGAATTTGCAAAAATAATAGCAATAATTTCATTATCAACTTATGTAGCAAAAATACAGGAAAAAAGCAAAGATCAAATAAGCAGACCCACTAGATTGTTATTAGCACTTGTTATAGTTGCAGTTCCTGTACTTTTAATAGTAAAACAACCAGATTATGGAACAGCAATAACATTTATAATAGCAACAATTTTTATATTATTTGTTGCAGGAATAAAGAAAAGGTATATCATTACTGGAATTTTATTAGTTGTTATTTTGCTACCTGTATTGTATATTTTTGTATTACCAGAGCATGCAAAAACAAGAATTGATGTGTTCTTAAATCCAAACTTAGACCCAAGAGGTGCTGGATACAATGTTATTCAATCTAAGCTTGCAATAGGTGCGGGAGAGTTCCTAGGAATGGGATTGTTAAAAGGGAACCAAACTCAATTAGGCTTCTTATATCCAAAGACTACAGACTTTATATTTGCTGTAATAGGAGAAGAAATGGGCTTTATTATAGCTGCAACAGTAATAATAACTTATGTTGTGCTTATAACAAGGTCAATATTTATAGCAAAAACAGCAAAAAATAATTTAGGGTCATATATAGCAATAGGAATTGCAGGAATATTTTTATTTCATATGGCAGAAAATATAGGAATGACAATGGGATTATTACCAATAACAGGTGTTCCACTACCATTTGTAAGCTATGGTGGAAGTTCATTACTTACAAACTTAATGATGATAGGTCTTTTGTTAAATATTAGTGGAAGAAGACAGAAGGCAATATTTATAGACTAACGATTGAAAAATAATAAAAATATATAAAATTTAAACGAGGTAAATTTTGAAAATAGGAAATGTAAGACTAGAAAATAATATATTTTTAGCACCAATGGCAGGCATTACAGACCTGCCATTTAGGTTAATTTGCAAAGAAAATGATGCAGGGCTTGTATACACAGAAATGGTAAGTGCAAAAGCACTTTTATACAATGATGAAAAAACAAAATTGTTGCTAAAGACTTGCGATAAAGAAAAGCCGTTAGCTGTGCAGATATTTGGAAGTGATGTTGAGGCAATTGCATATGCTAGTAAATATGTTAGTGAATTTGCAGATATTGTAGATATTAATATGGGATGCCCAGCACCGAAAGTTGTAAAAAATGGTGATGGAAGTAGATTATTATTAAATTTAGAACTAGTAAAACAAATAATAGAAACAGCAGTTGCAAATTCTAAAGTGCCAGTTACAGTCAAAATGAGAACAGGCTGGGATGCAGATAATATTGTTGTTGTAGAAGCAGCAAAAATAGCGGAAAAAGCTGGTGCATCAGCAATAACAGTACACGGAAGAACAAGAAGCCAGTACTATTCTGGGGAAGCAGATTGGAACATAATAAAACAAGTAAAAGAAAGTGTTAGCATTCCGGTAATAGGAAATGGAGATGTTACGAGCCGAGAAATAGCAAAGCAAAGGTTAGAACAAAGTGGAGTAGATGCTATAATGATAGGAAGAGGAGCATTCGGAAATCCATGGATATTTAGAGAAACAGTGCAATATCTACAAAACGGCATTTGCATTCAAAAACCAACAAACGAAGAAAAATATGAGACAATACTAAAACACTTAGGACTAGAAATAGAAGAAAAAGGAGAAAACATAGCCGTAAAAGAAATGAGAAAACATATCTCTGCATACACAAAAAGCATGCCAGACTCAAGCAGTTTTAGAAGTAAAATAAACACAATGGATACAGCAGAAGAAGTACGAAAATGCTTAAAAGAATATTTCGCCCAATAGGGACGCCCATTTTGGGGCAAAATTAAATTTACAATTTAACTATAAGATTAAAAATTGTGGTTTAATTGTAAATATTAAATAGAATAGTGAATATTTATAATTCCTCTCAATATATTATTATTAAATATATTGGGAGTTTTATTGTATGAATGTTAAATTTATAAAGTCAAAAAAATTTTTATTTATTATATTAGCCATTGCTATTTTGCTGGTTGTAATTTCAATTATTTTTTCTAAAAAAAGTTATGAAACTATAAATATTGGAAATAATAATCTTAACAAAACTTTAGAGGAAGTTGAAGATTATATTTTAAATATTAAAGAGTATACAGCTACAATAGAGGTTACTGTAAATAGCAATAAAAATAGTAACAAATACTTAATTAAACAAAATCACAAAGAAAAAAATGATGAGCAAGAAGTACTAGAGCCAGATACTATTAAGGGAGTAAAATTAACATACAAAGATTCATCATTAATAGTAGAGAATAGCAATTTAAATTTAGAAAAAATATATAATAATTATCCATATATCGAAAGCAATATTCTCTGGTTAAACTCTTTTATTGAAGAATATCGAAATTCTGAACAAAGAAATATAACAGAAAAAAATGAAGAAGTAGTAATGCAAATAAAAAGAAAAAATGATAAAAAAATAGCCACAGAGGAGCTAATTTTAGACAAAAAAACACTTAAACCAACAAAATTATCAATAATGGACAATAGCAAAAATGTAATAGTTTACATATTATACAATGAGATAGAAATAAAATAATTTATCTCAAAACTAGTATTTAAAATATATCAAAAAACAAATCTTAGTTACAGAAATAGTAGGAGTGAATAATATGATAGTAAAAAGAGGAGATATGTTTTATGCTGATTTAAGTCCTGTAGTTGGTTCAGAGCAACGGAGGAATTAGACCCGTTGTAATAATTCAAAATGATATGGGAAATAAACACAGCCCTACAGTTATAGCAGCTGCAATAACTTCTCAAATGGGGAAGAACAAGCTTCCGACTCATATAGAAATTGGACCAGAAAATTCACAATTAAAAACAGAATCAATAGTGCTAACAGAGCAAATACGAACAATAGATAAAAGCAGATTAAAAGAAAAAATAGGTCATATAGATGATGAAAATGTTATGAATAAGATTAATAGTGCGTTGGGAGTAAGTTTCGGCCTATAATGTTGCGAAATAATTACAATTTTAGCTACGTCAAATTTTATTCAAAACGCGGTTACATACAACACGTATGCGCCATTACCTTTTGAACTCATTTTTTATGCTAAAATTTAATTCTTTCACAACAAGAATAACGAACAGCGTGAAGATGCTATAATTGTAAAAAGCTAAAAGTATTTAAACTTTTAGCTTTTTTATTATTTTGATTTCGTTATATAAATCATCAATTCTTTTTTCACGAATTACCAAAGCGGCTCTATATTCTTTTAAAATTTGATGATAATTTTGAAAGTTTTCTCCAGCCTGAAATAGCATAACCATTCCTTCTTTGTAGTAATCTCTTTTCTTTTGTTTAGTAGCATTTTGCATTTTCATATTGTAAGAATCAATCAATTCTAGACGTTTAATAGATTCTTTTAAGTAGTCAATGTAATCAATAACGCAACTTATTTCATATTTAGTATCTTCAATAACAATTTTAAAAAGGCATTTTAGAATTTTAGGACTAATTTTTCCACTTTGTGCATTCTCAGAAAGTTGGTCTAAAGCAACAACTTTGTGCATGTCATCAGGTTTTGCATCTTTTAACATTAATTTCAATGTCTCTGAAATGTTTACGTGAGTTTTATAGTGACGTTTTGTAACCAATGCATCATATTCATCTGCAACACGAATTATTCTTGCAACAAAAGGAATATCTTCTTTCTTTAAACCTTGAGGATAGCCTGTTCCATTTAATGCTTCATGGTGATATAAAGCTCCTTCTGCATATGGACGCAAACGCAAATCCTTCATACATATATTATAACCTAAAGTAGTATGTGTTTTCATAACTTCAAATTCTTTGTTGGTTAAAGGTCCATCTTTTGATAATATCTCGTATGGAATTTGTGATTTACCAATATCATGTAAATAACCACAAATAATTGCATGAACTGTAAATTGCTTATTCAATCTTAAATATTGACAGATTCTACCCGTTAAATTTCCAACATTTTCGGAATGACGCTTTGTCATAGGGTCTAATCTATCTAGGATAGAAAGTTCATATCTTATTTTTTTATCTAGATTATATATTTTTATGGAAGTTGAGTCATAAAAATCAAAAGTTTCTTGATACATAAAATTTCTCCTTCGTAATACTATAAAAATAATAACACTATAATAAAAAAAAGGCAACAAAATTTTTGCTTATTTGTGGGATGTTTCTCAAAATGAAAAATGTTCATAAGTAATATTATAAAAATGAACGACCATTCGAAAACGTGTAATGCTTTAAAATACACGCTTTCAGCAGAAATTTACATGCAAATGTGAAAAGTTTATTTATTTTGCTTGACAATTAATAAAACTTGTATTATCTTATGTATAAGTTGATTAGGTATTCGAGAGGGGGTGAACTTACAAGATGAGTTCAGAAGAAATATTTGAAAAAGTAAAATCAATAATAGTTGAGCAATTAGGTGTAACTGAAACATCAGTTACAATGGAAGCTTCTTTTATAGATGATTTAGGAGCTGATTCATTAGATATAGTAGAATTAATAATGGCACTAGAGGAAGAATTTGATACAGAAATCCCAGATGCTGATGCTGAAAAGATAGTAACAGTAAGTGACGTTGTTGATTATATAAAGGATCACGTAGCTTAAGATAAAATAAATTTGAAAGGTTTAAATACCTTTCTTTATTTTTTTGTTTACAAATGCAAAAAAATGAGGTAATATAGTACTTGATGAGGAGGTGAGAATATGGAACAGAATAGAGATTTGTCAGCTTTAGAACAGAACATAGGATATAAATTTAAAAATATTAATCTACTAAAAAATGCTTTAACACACACATCATATGCATATGAACATAAAATTGCTAGTAACGAAAAACTAGAATTTTTAGGAGATAGTATATTAGAATTTTTATCAAGCAAGTATATTTACAATAATTATCCTAATTTAAAAGAGGGAGAAATGACTAAAGTTAGGGCTACGGTTGTATGTGAGGACAGCCTTTACAAAATTGCAGAAAAGCATAATTTTAGTGATTTCTTGTACGTTGGAAAAAGTGAACAGATGCATCAAGGAAATAAAAAAGTAGCAATAATGGCTGATAGTGTAGAGGCTGTTATAGCTGCAATGTATTTTGATTCTGGCTTAGAGCAAGCAGAAAAGTTTATAATAGAAAACTTGAAAGAAGAGATAAAAATTGCAAGCAAAAATGTTGGAATAAAAGACCACAAGACCGTATTACAAGAAAAACTTCAAGTACACGGAACTGTTGATATTAAATACGAGATTATTAAAGAAACAGGGCCAGACCATGACAAAACTTTTACTGCAGAAGTAAAATTGAATGGCAAAGTGTTGGCAACAGGAGAAGGAAAAACAAAGAAACAGGCTGAAATGAATGCTGCAGATAAGGCACTAAAGAATTTATAAAAATATGAATTATGTGGACGGAGGTAAATAATATTGAAAAAAGAGTATATCATTCCAATATTTGTACCACATTGGGGATGTAAAAAATGTTGTACTTTTTGTAACCAAAGAACCATTAGCGGAGAGAAAAAGCAAGTAACAGCAGATGATGTTAGAAAGACTATTGATTACTATTTAAGTAATTTTAAGACTGACAAGAACTATGTCGAAGTTGCCTTTTTTGGAGGAAGCTTTACTGCAATAGAAGTTGAAAAACAAGAAGAACTATTGCAAGCAGTTCAGCCATATATAAAAAGCAAAAAAGTAAACAGTATTCGTCTATCAACAAGACCTGATGCAATAGATAAGCCAATTCTAAAAATGCTAAAGAAATACCACGTAAAGACTATAGAACTTGGTGTTCAATCTTCAAATAACTATATTTTGGCTAGATGCAAGAGAGGGCATAGCTTCGAAGACGTTATTAAAGCATCAAAATTAATTCGTTGGTATGGATTTAATCTCGGACATCAGATGATGGTTGGGCTTCCAGAAAGTAGCGAAAAAGATGATATTCAAACTGCGAAGGATTGCATAAAATTGAAGCCTAAAATGGTTAGAATTTATCCCGTGCTTGTAATAAAAGGAACAGAGCTTGAACAAGAATTTAATAAAGGGGAGTTTACTCCATTAACCGTTGGACAGGCTGTAGAAAGAAGCAAAGAAATACTTAAAATGTTTAATAAAAAACACATTCAAGTAATAAGAGTTGGTTTGCAAAATACAGATACAATTACAGATTCTGCTAATAAAGATAGCGAAGTTATTTCTGGACCATACCACCCAGCATTTGGTCAGCTTGTGGAAGATGCAATTTGGTATGACAAGATTGTTGATGACATAAAACACATAAATGCAAAAGTGATTAGAGTTGAGATAGAAGCAAACTCTAAGGATTTAAACAATATTATTGGACATAAAAAAGAAAATATAAATAAATTAAAAGATACATATGCTGTAATTACAATAGTAAAGTGTAACAACAAAATAAAACCAGGAAAATTCAAAATAAATGTTTTAGAAACTGCATGAAAGTATAAAATTGCCTATATTTGCCAATAATGCTAATATAGGTGATTTTTATGGTAGAGAAAAAAACAAGAAAACAAAAGAAGATTAGAAAAAATATAGAAAATATTTGTGAATTAAATAAAAGATGTGCAAAAAAAATGATAAAAGAGTATATATACATTGCTTTTGGGTGTTTAGCAATGGCTGTTGGAGTGTCGCAATTTTTACTACCAAATGAGCTATCGACAGGTGGATTTTCTGGAATTGCAATAATAGTCTATTATTTAACAAATTATCCCATGGGAACGACTATGCTAATATTGAACATACCATTGCTGTTAATTGCATATTTTAAAGTAGGAAAACAATTATTTGCACGTTCTATTTATGGAACGGTGTTATTTTCAGTATTTGTAGACCTTTTAGATAGAATCGAGCCATTAACACATGATAAATTTTTAGCATGTATCTATGGTGGAATATTTATGGGAGTTGGCACAGCTGTAATTTTGAAATTCAATTCTTCAACAGGTGGATCGGATCTGTTATCATATGTAATTAGAGCATACAAACCACAATACAGGAGTAGTAACTTGATATTATTCACAGATGTAATAATCATAACTGCAAACGTGATATTCTTCAAAACAATCGAAATCGGATTGTATTCTGCAATTGCAATATTTTTAATGGGAAAGATGATAGACTTGATTTTCGAGGGTATAAACTTTACCAAAGCTTTGCTAATAATTTCTCCACATTATCAAGAAATTGCCGAAACCATAGGAAAGACAATAGACAGAGGAAGTACAGCTTTATACTCAAAAGGAATGTACACAAATGAAAAACGTATGACCTTACTATGTGTAGGATCTAGAACGGAAGCCTATGCGATGCAAAACATCGCAAAAAAGATTGATAATGACGCATTCATAATAATATTAAATGCAAGAGAAGTACTCGGAAAAGGTTTTAAATAAAATACATGAAGTAAATTTGTAAAAACAGGTGGTATGCCAAAACATAACCAAATGGAGGTAAAAATGCAATTAATAAAAGTTAAAGTAGTAGAAGAATCAAAAGGAATTTTAGAATATTTTGATGATGATAAAAAAATATTTGAAACAGAGGCTTTTTTAGGTAGAAATGGTGTTACTACTAATAAAAAAGAAGGAGATTTAAAAACTCCAATAGGTTCGTTTAATTTAGGAATAGCATTTGGCATACACGATATTCAAAAAGAACTTCAAATACCATATATACAAATAAATGAAAATTTATATTGGGTGGATGATGTAAATTCTAGATATTACAATCTGTTAGTTGATGTACAAAAGGTATCAAAAGACTGGGGAAGTGCAGAACATTTAAGTGATTATCCGAAACAATATGAATATGCAATAGAAATAAAAACAAATCAAGAGAATGTACCGGGCAATGGAAGTGCAATCTTCTTGCATTGTAGTGTGAAGAAGTCAACAGCTGGATGTGTTGCAATTGAAAGAGAAAAAATGCTAGAAATATTAAAAAATCTAAAAGAAAATACTTTAATTAGCATAGAGTAAATGGAAAAAAGGAGAGAAAATGGAACAAACATATGTAATAGAAAATTGTAAATCTTTTAATGCCAGAGATATTTTTGAGTGTGGACAATGTTTCAGGTGGAATGTGCAAGAAGAAGGAAGTTACACAGGAATATTTGGAAAGAATGTATTAAATGTAAAGCAAGAACCTACGGGAAAAGTAATGATAACCGGAATTTGTGATGGAGATATTAAGGAAGTTTGCAGAAAATATTTCGATTTAGATAGAGATTACGAAGCAATAAAAGAGAAACTTGCAAACATAGACGAATACATGAAAGAAAGTATTAAATATGGAGAAGGAATCCGTATATTAAACCAAGATTTATGGGAAATGATAATTTCTTTCATAGTATCTGCAAACAACAATATTCCAAGAATAAAAGGAATAATAGATAGAATGTCAAAAAAGTATGGAACCTGCATAGTGTTTAGAGGACAAGAGTATTACACATTTCCAACACCAGAAGCGTTAGCAACGGCAAGTATGGAAGACTTAAGAGCATTGGGCTTAGGCTTTAGAGACAAATATATATTCGAAACTACTAGAAAAATTGTGAATGGAGAGGTTGACTTAGAAAAGTTAAAACAAGAGAAAAGTACAAAGAATATTAGAAACGAACTTCTAACTCTATCAGGCGTTGGACCAAAAGTAGCAGACTGCATACTATTATTTTCGACACTAAAAAGATTTGATGTATTCCCAATAGATGTTTGGGTACGTAGAGTAATGAATGATTTGTACATACATAATCCAGTAGAGGCAAAAGTAAACAAAAAAGAAATAGAACAGCTCGCAAAAGAAAAATTTGGAGATTTAGAAGGCATTGCACAGCAGTATTTATTCTATTGGAAGAGAGAAAATTCATAAATATATGCATAGAAATAAACTGACTATCTGCATATAAAGTAAAAGAATATATGCAGATACTACCGATTATCTGCATATAAAATAATAAAATATATGCAGATACTATTGATTATCTGCATATAAAATGATAAAATATATGCAGATATCTTTTTGGAGGAGTTTATGAGAAGATTTGATTATTCTTTTTTAGATAATGGATTATTACCGGCTAACTTAACGAATTTAACTGCATTAATCTATTCATTTAAAACATCTGCAAATATTAGGAAAGAAGAATTTAATAAAATATATACAGAATTGGAAAAAGTCGCTAAGGTTCAATCTGTAAAGAGTTCTAATGCAATAGAGGGAATTATTACAAGTGATGAACGTATAAATGAAATTGTGAATAAAAGCAGTAAACCATTAAATCATAATGAAGCTGAGATAGCAGGATATAGAGATGCGTTAAATAAAATCCATTTAGAATACAAAGAAATGGACTTTACAGAAGAAACAATTTTAAACTTGCATGAAATACTTATGGCATATACAGCATACGAATATGCTGGAAAATATAAAAAAAATAATAATTACATTATAGAAGAAGATTCGGAAGGAAATAGAAAAATAAGATTTACTCCGACATCTGCAAAAGAAACACCGGATGCAATGCAGCAACTTGTTCTTGCCTATATGGAGGCAAGAAATAATTCGAACATAAATCAATTGTTATTAATACCTTGTGTAATTCTAGACTTTTTATGCATACATCCTTTTAGCGACGGAAATGGGCGTATGTCACGCCTACTATCATTATTGTTGTTATATAAAAATGGATTTGATGTTGGAAAATATATTTCTTTTGAAGAACAAATAAATAATATGAAGTCATATTATTATGATTCACTTGAAAAATCATCTAAAGGATGGAAAGAAAATCAAAATGAATATGTACCATTTATACAAAACTTTTTATCAACCTTATACATGTGTTATAAAGAATTGGATAAAAGATTTAATGTTGTAAATAGCAATAAAATAACAAAAACATCGAGAATAGAGGAAACTGTGTTAAATAGTGTTGTACCTATTTCAAAATCGGAAATATGCGGTATACTTCCAGACGTAAGCCCTACGACGGTAGAAGCTGTTTTAGGAAAAATGGTAAGGGAAAACAAAATTACAAGAATAGGAATTGCAAGAAATAGTAAATATATAAAAAAATCAGAAAGTCTTGAATAATATATATTATAAATATGTTAATGATAATACTTGATTATCATGAGGAGAATACCCTTGCTAAAGTAGGGACTTAAAAAAGCAGATATGGCAATCTATTAAAAAGGTTGTCATATTTTATTAGAAGAGCTATTTAAAAAATATGTTAAAACACAACAGTAATTTCAAGACACTACAAAAAGTAGTGTTTTTATTTTACAAAAATCTAGCTTAATTACAATAATTATGATAAAATACACCAAAAGGATGAGGTAGAATGAGTTTACAAATTATATATGGTAGAAGTGGTTGCGGAAAGACGCAATATATTTTTAATGAGATAAGTAAAAACATAGATAATGGCAGAAAAAAATATATTATAACGCCAGAGCAGTTTTCTTTTTCGGCTGAGAAAGAACTTTTAAGGTCTTTAGAGGATGAAGAACAAAATTCGGCAGTTATTAATGCTGAGGTTCTTACTTTTGCGAGAATGGCACACAGAGTTTCTAGTGAAGTTGGTGGTAGTAATAAAACTGTACTTTCAAATTGCGGAAAATCTATGTTAATTTATAGCATTCTTTCAAATAAAAAGAATAATCTTAAATTTTTAGGAAAATCAGATAGCAATATAGATATGGTTATGACCCAGATTACAGAGCTTAAGAAGCATGGTGTAACATTAGAAAATCTTAAGACTTTGATGGAACAGGTCGGAGAGAATGACTTGTATTTGGAAAACAAGTTGCAGGATATTTATACTGTTTATAGCAAGTTTCAAGAGAAGATTGTAAATAATTATGTTGATGAAAATGATGCTTTGACAATATTGGAAGGTCAGCTTGATGCTACTGATATGTTTAAGAATACAGAGATTTATATAGATGAATTTGTAGGATTTACGAAGCAAGAATATGCTATAATTGCTAAGCTTTTGAAGCAGGCAAGCAAGGTTACAATTACAGTTACGAGTAATTCTATGGAAAAAACTGATGAAGCAAGTAATGATATTTTTTTCAGCAATAAAGAGACCATTGAAAAAATATTAAGAATTGCGAAAGAAACAAAGACAGCTGTGGAAGAGCCGGTATTTTTAGAGAAGATTTATAGATTTAAATCTAAAGAGCTAAATCATATTGAAAGAAATTTATATAATTTTCCATATAAAAAATATGATGGAAGTGTAGAAAATTTAAGCTTGTTTTTGGCAAATAACCAGTATTCAGAAATTGAAGAAGTTGCGAGAAGAATTTTAGAGCTTGTAAGAAGTAAAAAGTTTAGATACAGAGATATTTCTGTAATCACAAAAAACATAGATGTGTATTCGAATTTGTGTAGGGCTATTTTTAAGGAATACGATATTCCAGTGTTCATAGACGAAAAGAGAGATTTGAGCCAGAATATTCTTGTAAAATATCTTATTTCAATATTAGATATATTTGCAAGAAATTGGTCATATGATAGTGTATTTAATTATATTAAATGTGGATTTCTAAATATTACACCTAGTGATATTTACCTTCTTGAAAATTATGCTCTAAAGTGGGAAATAAAAGGTAGCAAGTGGTATAAGGCTGACTGGAATTTCCATGATGAAGACAGCACCGGAAAAGAAACAATCGACCATATAAATGAGCTTAGAAGAAAAATTGTAACACCATTGGTAGAGCTAAAAAATAATTTATCTGGAAATAAAACTGCAAAACAGATTTCAGAAAATTTATATAATTTTTTAATCAAGAATAATATAGATAAAGTTCTAGAGAGCAAAATAAAAGAATTAAATGACATGCAAAAGGTTGATATTGCAGCAGAATATGAGACTAGCTGGAAGATTGTAATGCAGGTATTAGACGAGATTGTACTTGTATTTGGAGATGAGAACATTACTTTTGAAAGCTATATGCAGATATTAAAAACTGGTCTTGGAGAAAGCAAACTTGGAACAATTCCAATGGCACAAGACGAAGTTACTGTTGGAGACGTAGACAGGTCTAGAAGCCACAAGATTAAGGCTGTGTTTATAATTGGACTAAATGATGGAATGTTTCCTTCAATCAATAAGGCCGAAGGCTTTTTGAATGATGATGATAGAGAGAAGATTAAGCAAAACGGAGTAGAACTTGCAAAAGGTACAATAGACAGAATTTATGAGGATAATTTCAACATTTACAAGGCTTTCACAACCGCAGAAGAAAGAATATTTTTGTCATATTCATCATCAGACATGGAAGGAAAATCTTTAAGACCATCAGTTTTAGTTTCTAGAATTAAAAAAATATTCGAAGGCTTAAAAGAAACGAGTGATGTAATATACAGAAAATCTGAAATTTCTACAAAGGAAAATACTTTTAAGGAATTATTAATAAACTTACGTGAGTTTAGAGATGGTAATGAAATTGATACAAAATGGTTTGATGTTTACAATTTATACAATGAAAGTGAAGAATGGCATGAAAAGCTTGCATCTGCTGTAAAAGCTTTGAATTACACGAATACAGCAGAGAAAATTAAAAAAGAAAATGTAGAAAAAATGTATGGAAGTACATTAAAAACTAGTGTATCAAAATTGGAGCAATACAGCGGTTGCCCATTTTCGTATTATTTAAAATATGGATTAAAACTGAATGATAAAGAAACATTTAATGTTGAAGCAGTTGATACAGGCTCATTTATGCACGATGTAATAGACAACTTTTTCGGAATAATAGAAGAAAGAAATATTAATTTAAAAGAAATTACAGACGAAGAACTAGAGAAAATAGTAGCAGAAATAGTAAGCGAAAAGCTAAAATTAGACAGAAATTACATATTTACAACGACATCAAAATATAAAGTGCTAAGTAACAGGTTACAAAAAGTTGTTACTATGTCTGTAAAATATATTGTGCAGAGTCTAAAACAAAGCGAGTTTGAAGTATTCGGGCATGAATTAGAATTCGGCGGGGACGGTCAGTATAAACCAATTACTGTTATAACCGAAGATGGAAAAAAGGTAGAGATTACAGGAAAAATAGACAGAGTAGATATAATGAAAAATCCAGATGGAACATATGTAAGAATAATAGACTACAAATCTTCTGTAAAAAACATCGATTTAAATCAGGTGGCTTCTGGACTTCAGTTACAGCTTTTAACATATTTAAACGAGACTTGCAAGGTAGAAGATTTTATACCTGCTGGGATATTATATTTTAATTTAATAAATCCTACAATCGGAACAGACAAAAACTTGACTGATGAAGAAGTAGAAGAGAAAATCAGACAAGAGTTCAAGATGAAAGGCTTAATTTTAGCCGATGTGAATATAATTAAAAAAATGGACACAAATATAGAAAATGAGCCAAAAGGTATAAGCAAAATAATTCCGGCGACAATAAAAAAAGACGGAGAGATAAGCGACAGAGGCACGAGTGCTGTAACAAAAGAGCAATTTGTTTATTTGCAAAAATACATGGAAAAAATAATAAAACAAATATCAGAAGAAATTTTGCAAGGCAATATAGAAGTAAAACCATATTATAATGCAAGTACAAAAAAAACACCATGTGAGTATTGTAAATACAAGTCTATATGCAGGTTTGATGAAAATACGAAAAACAATGAATATAAATATATTTCAAAATTGAATAAAGATGCGGTTTTAGAAATGATTAAAAATAAGGTAGTTTAAAAATAATTAAAATTTTGACTGTGTCAGATTTCGTTAAAAACGCGGTTACATACAGCAAGTATGCATCCTTGCCTTTTAAACTCATCTTCCTTGTCAAAATTTAATTCTTCATAAACTAATGTGGAACATAAAGAAATGGGGGTTATATGGATTTATCGAATGAGAATATAGTTCATGTAAAAAAAGATGGAATTGAATATTTGCAATTTAAAAGATTGTTAGAATTCAAAAATTTAGTACATGCATATACGCTAAGTGTGGACGGAATTGATTTTAATGGTAAGGCTGAAAAAAGTGTCACAGAGCATAGCTATAATATGCTTTGTGATGCACTAGAAATAAATAGAGAAAATGTAGTAAAACCGCACCAAACACACACAGATTGTATAAAAAATGTGGATAACAATTTTCAAAAAACATCAAAAGAGTATCTAGAAAATGTGGACGGCTTGCTTACAATTAAGCCTAACACAGACTTAGTATTATCATTTGCAGATTGTACACCAATTTTATTATATGACCCAGTAAAAAATGTAATTGGAAATATTCATTCTGGGTGGCGTGGAACAGCTCAGAAAATAGGTCAGAAAGCCGTGCAAAAAATGATAAGTGACTATGGCTCTAAACCAGAAGATATTATTGCATGTATCGGTCCGTGCATTGGAAAATGTCATTTTGAGGTAGATGAAGACGTAAAAAATATTTTTGAACAAGCATTCAGTTATCTAAATAGAAATTGTGATATAATAGAAAAACGAGAAAATAAATATCATATAGATACAACTTTAATAAATAGATTAATGTTAGAAGAATGTGGATTACAATCTACAAACATAATAGAAAGTAAAATTTGTACAGTATGTAATTCTAATGTAATGCATTCGTATAGAGCACAAAAGGATAGGGCTGGCAGGAATATTGCTGTTTTAGGAATGACATTTGAAAAATGATCATAATTTTGGCTACGTCGAATCTCATTTCAAACGCGGTTACATACACAAAGTATGCGCCCTTGTCTTTGAAATTCATTTTCCTTGCCAAAATTTAATTCTTTTCCAAATAAATAAAAAGGAGAAAATTTTATGATACCTACTAAATTAAAAAAAGGTGATACTATAGGAGTAATTGCTCCATCAAACTATATAGAAAAGGATGATTTAGAGTATATAAATGCATCTATCGCATTAATGGAGGCTTCGGGATTTAAAGTAAAATTCGGCAAATACGTATTTGAAGATACTCTCGGCTATGGAACATCACCAGAAAAAAGAGCTGCAGACATTAACTGGGCTTTTACAGATGGTGAGGTAAAAGCTATAATGTGTGTAAAAGGTGGTGAAGATTCCAACACAACTCTAGATTATATAGATTATGAAATGATCAAAAAACACCCAAAGATAATTTGTGGTTTTAGTGATAACACCAGCATTCTAAATGCAATACACGAAAAGACTGGGCTTGTAACATATCATGGACCAACATTTAAATCGTTAACATCGTGGGAAACAGGCTATGCCTATAAGCAATTCATAAAAACTTTTGCAGAGAATACAGAAAGTTTAATAATGGGAGAACCAGAAGACGAATACACAACTATACAAGCAGGACAGGCTACAGGAGAACTCGTTGGAGGAAATTTATCTTTATTTACAAAATTAGTTTGTGGAAAATATGCAGTAAATGTACAGGATAAAATTTTATTCTTAGAGGAGCTTGGGTTTGAAGCTGCACCAGAAATGGTAAATAGCAATATATATTATTTAAAACAAAATGGAGTATTTGACAGAATTGCAGGACTATGGATTGGAAATTATGAGCATCCATCTAAAGTTAGTATTGAAAAAATAATAAAAAATGCTATTGAAGATGAATATAAATTTCCAATAATAAAATCAGATAACTTTGGTCATATTGATAAAAAAATAATAATACCAATTGGAACAAAAGCAGAAATTAATACAAATGAGAAAATAAAAATTAAGTTAGTAGAAAAATGTGTTGATGAAGGAAAATAAAATTGGTGATAAATTATGTACGATAATTGGGAAGATTTGGAGCAATCGATTAAAGACTGTAAAAAATGTAAATTATGCACAAACAGAACAAATATTGTTTTTGGCGTAGGCAACAAAAATGCTGATGTAATGTTTATAGGAGAAGGTCCTGGTGCAGACGAGGACAGGCTTGGAGAGCCATTTGTTGGTAAAGCAGGTAAGCTTATGGATAAGGCTTTTCAAGCATTAGAAATACATAGAGACAAGGTATACATTGCAAACATTGTAAAATGTAGACCACCTCAAAATAGAACACCTGAGGCTGATGAGGCACAGGCTTGCCTTAATTATTTAAGAAATCAAGTAATATTGGTAAAACCTAAAATAATAGTGTTACTAGGAAGTACAGCATTAAAAAACATACTAGGAGAAGAGTATGGAATAACAGCTTCAAGAGGAAAATGGGTAGAAAAGAAAGAAATACTTTACATGCCAACTTGGCATCCGGCTGCATTACTTCGTGATGAAAATAAAAAAATAGACTTCTGGAAAGACTTGAAGTTAGTAAAACAGAAGGCTGATGAGATGAAAATTGAAATTTAAAATGAAAGGTATAATCATGAAAGAAATTGAAGAGATAAGAAGTTATTGTTTGAATTGTAAAAATAGTCAGTGTAGAATAAAAGGTTGCCCACTAGATAATTGCATTCCGGAATTTATACATGAGATCGATAGTAAGAAAGCGTATGAAATATTGTGTAATACTACTGTACTTCCAGCAATATGTGGAAGAATATGTCCTCACGAAAAGCAATGTGAGGGGAGCTGTATTCGTGGAATAAAGGGAGAGCCTGTTTCAATAGGCGCGATGGAAGCTTATATTGGAGATTTAAGTATTGAAAATAATTACGAATTATCAATAGAGGTGGACGAAAGAGCAAAAGATAAAAGAGTTGCTGTAATAGGAAGTGGACCAGCAGGGCTAACGTGTGCAGCTTTTTTAGCAAGAAGAGGCGTAAAGGTTACAATATACGAAAAACATGATAAGCTTGGAGGCCTACTAACACACGGAATTCCAGACTTTAGATTGCCTAGAGAAGTAGTAGAAAAAACAATAGAAAAAATATTGGATTTAGGAGTAGAAACAAAGCTAAATCAAGAGCTGGGAAGAGATTTTGAAATTGAAGATTTAGCAAAAAAATATGATGCAGTATTTGTTGCTATTGGAGCTAACATTCCAGCCAAGATGAATGTAGAAGGTGAAAATCTAAATGGTGTTTATGGTGGGAATTATTTATTAGAATATAATAAACATCCAAACTATACTGGAAAAAAGGTTGCTATAATCGGTGGTGGCAATGTTGCAATGGATTCTGCTAGAACAATAAAAAAACTTGGTGCAAGTGAAGTTTATGTAATTTATAGAAGAGCAGAAGAACAAATGCCTGCAGAGAAAAAAGAAATTGCGGATGCAAAAAAAGAAGGAATAGAGTTTTTATTTCAGACTAATATAGTTAAAATATTGGGAACAGAAAAAGTAGAAAAGCTGGAATGTATAAAAACAGAATTGGTAAAAAAAGAAGGAGAAAATAGACTTTCACCAGTAAATATAGAAGGAAGCAATTTCTCTTTAGACATGGATTATGTTGTAATGGCAACAGGCTCTAAACCAGAGAATAATATCATAGAAAAATTTGAAAAAAATGAATATGGTTATATAAAAATAGATGAAAATATGCAAACTTCAATTAGTAAAGTGTTTGCTGGTGGAGACATAGTAGGACAGAAAGCAACAGTGGCATGGGCTGCAAGGAGTGGGAGAGATGCCGCAGAAAAAATCTTAAAAATAACTTGTAATATTATGTAAAATAGTATATAATTCTAAATAGTACATTTTGATGTGCTGTTGGAATATCATTCAAGTAAGATTGAAAGGAAATTAAAAAAATGAATGCAAGAGAAATGGAACTTATTAAATTTTGCGAAGAACAGGAGGTAGATGAGAAAATTTCGAAAAAATTCAGAGCGGCTAATGATAAAGAAGCTTTGGAACTTATTCGGCAATGGATGAGTATGGAAGACGGAACATTTAATAGCATGGTGGGTTCTTATGGCTATGAAGTAGTTGTTTGGGCCGACATGAGGAGTAAAAAGGATAAAGAAACAGCCTTTGATACCATTCACAAGTGCATGCAGACAGGCTATAACAAGAAGTTGCAGCTTGTCGGTGTGTACAACGAACTGTTGAATAAAGTAGTTATCCACTTTTGGAGAATGAACGATATTGATATTAGAATCACTAATGTGACTATGTTTGTTCAGGAAGGGGAGTTGAACAAGCTGTGCAAACAGCTGAATGCTTTCATGAAGTAAGATTCCTTTCGAAAAAACTTTAGAGGGGTGATAAAAACCGAAGTAAACTTAATACTGTAAATACAGTGTAAAGTTGCTTCGGTATTTTTTATATTAATTAAGAGGAATAAGTATTATTCTGCTTTGCCAGAATATTAACGAACTGATTCTTTTTTCCAAATTAATTTTTTTATGTAATTTATAATTTTAGTAAATTTATTTTCCTTTTTAGGAATCAAATAAGTATTATCATCATCTAAATAATCAGACAATGAATCATATCTGCTATCTAATTTTTCCATCATTTGAATATAGTAGTTATTAAAGAAAAAGTAATTAGTTGTAGTTCCAATTATGTCTTGAAAACTGTACAATTTTTTTCTAAATATATCTACATCATCAGAAGTAATAAGTGTTTTTAAAGAATTTGTAAAATACGAATTTATAATTAATTCTTGTGTAGAAAAATAGACACTTTTTAATTGCTTCTTTAATTCATCAGATTTCTTATATAATGAATCTACTTTGGCAGTAGATAATTCGGTTTTTTGGATTTTATTAGATATTTTGATTATTTTTTCTTCTGTTTCTAGAATTTTATCAAAATAATTTGAAATCTGATTATACACATTTTCTCCACATAGAGCTGTAAATTTATTTTTAAAATGGTCATTACTATTAAAAGTACTTTCAAACAAGACTTCTTCACCAGTAACATAAGCCATTTGATAAATTAAATTACATAATAGTGGATAGCAATTTGGACTGACTGTTGAAAATGTTATATCATAATATGTTGCTGTTTCGAAAGTGTTTTCTAAAATATTAGAAGCAAGTAGCTGAACAGCTGCTTCATTTAAAGCCATTCCTGTTGGCTTAGACCCTTTAAAAGTACATAGCCCAAGTCTTGTTAAATCGCCTTTTTCATTTTTCTGTTCTTGAAAATTATGAATCAATTCATGAACAGCGAATTTTTCCAAATCAGCAAGTCCCATACCATCTCTAAAATATATGGCAGAATTCTTGTAAAAATAGCTAGCCTCAGACATTCCTTCAGGAATATCTGCTATGTACATGGGCAGTTTAGAGAATCTTTCATAAAGGGTATCAAAATCAAAGCCAAGATTAGAAAATGCAGCAACAATTTTCTTGCTTACATTCTTGGCAATAACATTAACTGTAGTTGTATCAAGCGGTTCAATAACCGTAATTCCGTCTTTCTTTAAATCTGATTCAATACTCATTAAAAGGACCTTTCCTTTCTAGGTTTGCTAAAATGTACATATGAAAGGCTTAACGTTTTTTAGTTAAATTATCATTTGTACAGATATATACATTATACTACATAAATGGCTATAATGTGTAACAAATAAATTAAAAAAATATTTCAAAAATATTACAAAACCAAAATGTTCGCCCAAAAAGGGGCGTCCCTATTGGGCGAAACTTTTTGAGCGATTTCTAAAATTTATTTTACAACAACATTGTAAATTCTATTTTTTACATATATTTCTTTTACTATTGTTTTTCCGTCTAATTTGTCTTTTATTGCTTCATGTACAGCAGTTTTTATAGTTTCCTCGTCTGAATTTACTGCTATATCAATGTTTGCTCTTAATTTTCCGTTTACTTGAATTGGTAAGTTTATTACATCTTCTTTAGTCTTTTCTTCATCGAATGTAGGCCATGGTGTCTCGGCTAAAGTTTGTGTAAATCCAATTTTTTCGTTTAATTCCTCTGTAATATGAGGAGCAAATGGATTTAACAATTGTAAAAATGTTCTAAATTCTGCTTTGTTTATTTTCTTTGCCTTGTAGAATTCATTTACCATAGTCATAAATGTTGATACAGAAGTGTTAAATTTCATTTCTTCAATATCACTAGAAACTTTCTTTATTGCTTGATGCATCATTTTTTCAAATTGTTTTGAATATTCGTTTGTTCCGTCATCAACTAAAATTTCTTGCATGTTCCAAACTCTGTCTAAGAACTTGCTACATCCACGAATGCTATCAACAGACCATGGAGCAGTTTGGTCGAATGGACCCATGAACATTTCGTATACACGTAATGTGTCTGCACCATATTCATTTACAACATCATCAGGATTTACAACATTTCCCTTAGATTTGCTCATTTTTTCTCCATTAGATCCTAAAATCATTCCATGAGAAGTACGTTTTGCATATGGTTCTTTTGTTGGAACAACTCCAATATCATATAAGAACTTGTGCCAGAATCTTGAATACAACAAGTGTAGAGTTGTATGCTCCATCCCACCATTATACCAATCAACAGGAGACCAATACTCTAATGCTTCTTTAGAAGCCAAAGCTTTGTCATTGTGTGGATCCATGTATCTTAAGAAATACCAAGATGAACCAGCCCATTGTGGCATTGTATCTGTTTCTCTTGTCGCATGACCACCACAGTGTGGACATGTAGTTTCAGTCCATTCTGTATGTTTTGCAAGTGGAGATTCACCGTTTTCGCCAGGCTCATAATCTTTTACATCTGGTAAAACAAGTGGCAATTGGTCTTCTGGAACTGGGACCCAACCACATTTATCACAGTGAACCATTGGAATTGGTTCGCCCCAATAACGTTGACGAGAGAATACCCAATCACGTAATTTATAGTTAACTTTCTTTGTCCCGATTCCTTTCTCCTCAATCCATGAAATCATCTTAGCAATTGCATCTTGCTTATTCATTCCATTTAAGAAATCAGAATTAATATGAACTCCGTCGCCAGAATAAGCTTCTTTAGAAACATCTCCGCCTTCGATTACTGGAACGATGTTTAATCCGAATTTTGTAGCAAAAGCATAGTCTCTTTCATCATGTGCCGGAACAGCCATAATTGCACCAGTACCATAAGTAATTAAAACATAATCTGAAACCCAGATAGGAATTTCCTTTCCTGTTGCAGGATTTATAGCTTTAATTCCTTTAATTTCAACACCTGTTTTATCTTTATTTAATTCAGAACGTTCAAAATCAGATTTTAAACTTGCAGCTGTTTGATAAGCCTTGATTTCATCTAAGTTTGTGATTCTATCTTTTAACTTTTCAATAATATGGTGTTCTGGAGCAACAACCATGTAAGTAGCACCAAATAAAGTATCTGGTCTAGTTGTGTAAACCCTTAATTTTTCATCAGAATCAGCTATGCTAAAATCAAGTTCAGCGCCTTCGCTTCTTCCAATCCAGTTTCTTTGTTGAATTTTAATCTTCTCAAGAAAATCAACATCGTCTAAATCATCAATCAATCTTTGGGCATAATCTGTAATCTTAAGCATCCATTGGCTCTTTTCCTTTTGAACAACAGGGCTACCGCATCTCTCACAAACGCCATTTACAACTTCTTCGTTAGAAAGACCAACCTTACAGCCAGTACAGAAATTGATTGGCATAGTAGCCTTATATGCTAAACCATGTTTATATAATTGAATAAAAATCCATTGAGTCCATTTGTAATACTCTGGATCTGTTGTATTTATAACCCTTGACCAATCAAAAGAAAAACCAATTGATTTCAATTGTCTTGTGAAGTTTGCTATATTTTGTTCTGTAACAATCTTTGGGTGAATATGGTTCTTAATTGCAAAATTTTCGGCAGGCAATCCAAAAGCGTCAAATCCTATTGGAAATAATACATTGTAGCCTTGCATTCTTCTTTTTCTTGCGACAATATCCATTGCAGTATAAGATCTTGGATGACCAACATGCAATCCTTGTCCAGATGGATATGGAAATTCGATTAAACCATACCATTTTTTCTTAGAAGAATTATTTTCTGCGTGAAAAGTTCCTTCTTTTTCCCATTTATTTTGCCATTTTTTCTCTATTTCTTTATAATTATATGACATGAAAAATCTTCCTTTCTCTGTAAATATGCAAGTATTATATCACAAAAGAGTTGAAAAAGAAACTGAAAAAACGCAAATATTTTAGCTGTCTGTAGATTTTCTTTATACTTATTATACCAATAGAATAAGAAATATTTATTAATAGTAAAAATTAATTGTAAAATTTAAAATATAAACAAAAATAATTCATTAAATTAATAAAATTGTTGATATACAATCATTTATTAAAATATGAATTATTTACGCATTTTTTTGTTTAACTTTAGGATAAGGAATATACTCATCAGTTCTATATAATAGATAATCTATACTTGTTTCATAAAAATCTGCAAGTTTTGATAGTAACTCTAAAGGGATACTTCTTTTCTCGAGCTCGTAGTAAGAATAAGCAACTTGAGAAATATTAAGAAGGCTACTAAGTTGTTTTTGTGTTAAATCATGGTCTTCTCTTAGACTTTTTATTCGTGTATTCATAAATTTACAAATCCTTTCTCATAAAAAATATAAAACTGTAAAAAATAACTATAGAAAAATTAAATTATTAGATAAATATTTTTTTATACCTGTTGTAAATCCTCACATATCACTCAAAATGGTTATGTGTGAATGTAGGTAATTATTGTTAAAAATATTACTTAACAACAAATTATAAAATAAAACATAATGTTATATTGAAATTTAAAACATATTGTTATAAAATTAATAAAAAGAAATGATAATATTAAAAATTTTTGAGAAAGGAATTTCTAAAATATGAAAAAATTACAAACAAAAAAATCAAATACAGGAATTACATTAATCACGTTTGTTATTAGTAGGAAATGCGTTCGACTTGCGTAAAACTCTTGAAAACCATGTGAGAGTAGAGAAAATAAGAAATGAATATTCTAATGTAGAGGTCAAAGTTTATTTGAATTTGGCTCCTAATCAATATATTTTATGAAATTATAATAAATAAATACATAAAAAGCTGATCGAAAGATTGGCTTTTTTCATTGTCTAAAAAAAGAAAGGAGGGATAAGATGGAAGCAGAAAAAACAATTGAATTTTTAGATAATTTGCAAAAAGGAATGTTTTGTACAATAAACTTACCACTATTTAAAGATGAGATAAAACCAATTACAGCAATGTACATTGGAAAAGATGATGACGGAAGATTTGTTTTTTTAGGAGATAATCAATTTGCATTTTCAAAGAACTTTATTCAAAAAAAGAATATATCAGTAAATAAGGAATTTGATGAAGATAAGGCAACTGAAATATATATGCAAGTTGCAAAATTAAAAGAAAAGAGAAAAGGAAAAATAAGATGAACGAACAACTGAAATATAATAAGGAAAATTTATTTAATTCTCCGATTTTGCAACAATATGATTCGGAGGGACAAAGATATTTTTTAAGTTATTTACTAAAGAAAAATTATGATTTTGAAATAAAGTCAGGGCATATTATATTTACTAATATCACATCTGAAATACAAATAAAAAACATGTTAGAAGAATACAATTATGAAACTCAAAAAGAGAATATAAAAACAAAAATAGAGGCTACAAAACAGGTAATGATTTTTGGAGCAGAGGGCTATAATCAAAGATTAAAGCAAAGACTAAAAATTTTAAAGAAGAAATATGAGAATAAGGAAAGAGAAAGTAGCAGATGAAATTACAAAGCAAATCTAATTAAATGATTTGCTTTTTTTACATAGCTTTTAAAATTTTTAAAAGCTAAATTTTAAGTGAAAGGAGGGAAGAAATGTCAAAGTGTAAAGTAATCGCAATTGCAAATCAAAAAGGTGGTGTTGGAAAAACAACGACAGTAGTAAATCTAGGCAATGGACTATCAAGACAAGGAAAAAAGGTGCTAATGATTGACTTAGATCCACAACGGAGATTTAACTACATCTTTAGGTGTAAAAAATCAAGATGGTTTGAACAAGACAATTAGAACTTTTTTAGAAGAAACAATACAAGGAAATCCTATAAAATTAGATTATGGAATATTACAAAACAAAGAGGGAGTAAGTTTCATACCAGCTAATATTGAATTGGAGGCACTAGAAATATCTATGATTAGATATATAAATAAGGAAAACATATTAAAACAATTTGTAGAGCAGATAAAAGATGAATATGATTATATTTTAATAGATTGTAGACCAAGTTTAGGGTTATTGACTATAAATGCTTTAGCAACAGCGGATAGTGTAATAATACCAGTTCAAGCACAATATTTGCCATTAAAAGGAATGACACAATTATTACAAGCAATTGATAAAACAAAAATGCAAATAAATCCAAATTTAAAAATCGAAGGAATATTGCTCACTATTGCAGATATGAGAACTAATTTAACAAAGGTAACGATAGAAACTTTAAGAAAAAATTATGGAAGACATATAAAGATCTATGATTCTGTTATTCCGATGGGAGTTCGTACGGCTGAATGTGCAATTGAGGGAAAAAGTCTATACGCTTATGACAAGAATAGCAAACCAGCAAAAGCCTATGAAGAATTTGTGAAGGAGGTACTGAGCAGTAATGAAAAATCTCGAGATAGAAATTCCCAGTGTAGATGATTTGTTTAAATTAAGCACTAATAATGGGAAAGCTGAGACGGCTATTATGATTCCAATAGATAAAATTGAGGATTTTCCTAATCACCCATATCAAGTAAAAGATAATGATGAAATGCGAGAGTTTGCTGAAAATATTAAAGCAAATGGTGTTGTAATGCCAGTTATTGTAAGACCTTTAAAAGAGGGGACTTATGAGATGATTTCAGGACATAGACGAAAAAGAGCTTGTCAGCTTGCGGGCATAAAAGAAATTAAAGCAATTGTTAGAGAATTAACAGATGAACAAGCTATAATACAAATGGTGGATAGTAATAAACAGAGAGAAAAAATATTGCCAAGTGAAAAAGCATTTGCTTATAAAATGAAACTAGAAGCTATAAAAAAACAGGGAAAAAGGAATGATTTAATAACTTCTTCGCCAGTGGCGACAAAGTTAAATGGAACAATAACGGCAGAAATAGTTGGAGAAGAATTTGGAGAGGGAAAGGATAATGTGTATAGGTATATTCGTTTAACTGAATTGATTCCAGAAATATTGCAATTAGTAGATGAAGAAAAAATGAAATTAAGACCAGCTGTTGAAATTTCTTACTTAAAAAAAGAAAAGCAAGAATATTTATATGAAACTATAAAATACACAGATGTTTTTCCATCACATCCTCAGGCAAGACAAATGAGAAAACTAAGCTCAGAGAATAAACTTACAACAGATGAGATTGATAGAATAATGTCTATTGAAAAATCAAATCAAAAGGAACAATTAAAATTTAAAGTCGATAGCGTTAAGAATTATTTTCCAAAGGATTATACAATAAAACAAATGGAAGATGTAATAACAAAATTATTACAAGAATATCAAATGAGATGGAAAAACAAAATAAGAGATAGAAATTCTAGGTAAAATTTATGGGAGTACATTTATAAAATTTTTATAAACTTAATCATAGAAAAATGTAGGATTTTTTACAAAAAAGAAAATTTGTACATTTGCTAAAAAGATATAAACATAATAAAATATGCACAAAGGAGATGATTAGTTATGAAAATTTTTAAGATTTTAGGGATAATAATATCAATTGTAATGATTATAATAGGTGTTGGAATGAAGGTGTGTCTCAGGCACAATAAGGCTAATATTAGCAGTATTGAAAATAGCATTTTAGAAACGAATAATGAAGAAGAAAAAAAGATTAGTGAAAATACCAATACAGAATTTGATGATAACATGTACCAAGAGGAAAGTACAGAAATAATTGAAGAACAGCAAATAATAAATTTAGAAAAAGAGGATCAAAAAATAACTAAAAATAATGTCTTAAATAAGATGGAAAATAGTTCAAACAAAAAATTTGATAATAATGATGAACATGAGTCAAGTAAAAAAGAGAAAGTTGTAATACCTGAAAAAAGTGAAGAAACTATTGAACAAAATGCTGAACAACCAGCAAGTAAAGTTTCAAAAGAAGACAAATTGAATAAACAAACCGAAATTATTGAAAATAAAATAGAAAATGTAACAACTAAAGAAGCTAAAAAGAAATATATTAGAAATGATACTATGATTCAAAAGATAAAGAGTACAATAGAAAATAATATTACTGAAGATATGAAGAAATATGGCTATACAATTATAGTTGATAGTTCAATAAAAGAAAAAACAAATCAGTTTACTTTTTCAGAAAAAAGAGTGATAAGCAATATAAAATATTCATTTGGAGCAATAAGAATATATGCAGAAGATTATTACTCTGGGGAAAGCTTAATTATGACGGAATGTTATATATATTAAATGATAATAGGCACAAATTGTGTCTATTTTTTTATGCAAAAATAAGGGAGGAATTAAATAGTGAAAATTAAATCAAAAAAAATAGTAGCGGTATTGATGTTACTTTTAACAATTTTTTCATCATTTTCAAATATTGCATTTGCAACGACTGAAATATCGTCAGCAGAATTACATGACGGCGGAGAATGTGGTAGACATTTACAATATTGGCATAATAATAGATGGTATTATATAATTACAACATTTGTTACACATGAAGAAAATGGTATAGAATATCCAGCATATTGTTTAAATCGTGATGTACCACGGAGTTGGTAGTGAAGTGGGAGAATATGGTGTAGACATAGATTCTGTAATTGATGATGAAAGAATTTGGAGAGTTGCTATAAATGGATATCCATATCAAACACCAGAAGCAATGGGAGTGGAAAATAAATATGACGCATTTGTTGCTACAAAACAAGCCATATATTCAATAATATATGGTACTGATGTAGAGAGTTACTACAATGGTGCTGATAGTAGAGGGGTTGCAATAAAAAATGCAATTTCAAGACTTGTTGATATAGGAAGAAATGGTAGCCAAACAAGATATAATACTGATGTTGAAGTTTACAAAGATGGAGGCTTTTATGAGGATGGAGAATATTATTCTCAAAATTATAGAGTAAAAGCGCCAGTTGAAATTTCACAATATTCTATCTTAAATACTATAGGAATGCCAAATGGAGCAAAAATAACAAGTTTAGATGGAAATGAAAAAGATACTTTTGGAGGAAATGAACAATTTAAAATAAGAATACCTAAAAATCAGTTATCATCAAATGTTGATGTAACAATTTCAATAAAAGCCAAATGTAAAGTATATCCAGTTTTTTATGGAAAAACAAGAATTGAGGGAACTCAAGATTATTTGATAACTTATGATCCATTTGGAGATGTGGCAGGAAGAACGAAGTTAAATATTACTACTAACACAGGAAAAGTCAAAGTAAATAAAACAGATGATGAAACACATAAACCTATAAAAGGAGTAGTCTTTGGACTATATAAGAAAGATGGAACGGAGATTGCAAGAGCTACAACTGGAGAAGATGGAGTTGCAGTTTTCAATAATTTATATCAAAATAATTATGCATTAAAAGAAATATCTACAAATTCAAATTATGTTTTAAATAAAGTTGAATTTAATTGCAATGTTGAATATAACAAAACGACAACTTTAGATGTTGAAAATGAACATAAAAAGGGAAATCTAAAAATTTATAAAGTAGATAAAGACAATCATAAGATTGCATTAGGAAATGTAAAATTCGATTTATTTAGTAAGGAATTAAACAAAGTTATTGGAACTTATGTAACAGATGTAAACGGAGAAATATATATTGAAAATTTAAGAACAGGAGATTATAGCTTAATAGAAAAAAATACTGGAAAATGGTATGATCTGTCTGAAAATACAGAAATAAAAATTGAATGGAATAAAACGACAGAAACTACAATAGAAAACGAATTAAAAAAAGGTAGAATAAAAGTTATAAAAGAAGATAGTGAGAATAACAAGGTAAGGCTTGAAAATGTTGAATTTGAAGTTATTGATAAAAATGGAAATGTTTTAGAAACAATAAAAACAGATAGCAACGGAGAAGCATATACAAAAAAATATGCAATAAGAGATTATCAAAATTTATTTATTCATGAGACTAAGACAAATGAATATTATAAATTGAATGATACACCAATAGAAGTAGAACTAAAAGAAAATCAAATAACAACAATAACATTTAAAAATGAAAAGAAAAAAGGAAAAGTTGAAATTATAAAAGTTGATAAAGATAACAAAGAGGTAAAAATTCCAAATGTAACATTTGAAATTTATGATGAACAAAATAATAAAGTTGATACTATTGTAACAAATGAAGATGGAAAGGCAATTTCGAGGGATTTACCAATTGATAAAAATTATATTGTAAAAGAAACTATAACTGGTAAATATTATGTATTAAATGAAGAAACACAAAAAGTAACATTAAAGGAAGACCAAGTAACAACTATCACTTTTGAAAATGAGAAGAAAAAAGGTCAAATAAAAGTTATAAAAACAGATGGAGAAACTAATTATCCATTAGAGGGAATAACTTTTGTGGTAAAAGATTCGAAAGGAAATGAAGTAGATAAAATTATAACAGATAAAAATGGAGAGGCTATTTCAAAGAAACTTGCAATTGACGAAAAATATACAATTTTTGAAGAAAGTACAAAGAAGGGATATATATTATCTTCAGAAATACAAACTATTGAATTAAAGGAAAATGAGATAACAAGCATAAAATTTGATAATTATAAAGAAAAAGGATCAATAAAGATAAAGAAAGTTTCATCAGATGGTAACAATATAGAAGGGATAGAATTTAAAATTACTGGAACAAGTCTGACAGGAGAAAACTTTGAAGCTATATATAAAACAAATGAAAATGGAGAAATTTTTATTGATGAGGTTTTAGCAGGAGAATATACTATTGAAGAATTATTAGGAGATATAAATGTTGGGTATGTTATTCCAGATAGTCAAAAAATAATTGTTGGAAATGATAAAACAGCAGAGGTAGAATTTTATAACCAATTGATTGAAACTCCAAAAACATCAGATGAAAGTAAATTAGCAATGTGGATTACTATACTTGCTGCTTCTGGAATAGGAATGACTTGTGCAGGAATTTATGAGCTAAAAAAGAAAAAATCAAGTAAATAAAGTATAATTAAAAGGTAGCTATTATAGTTACCTTTTAATTTTATTTAAGGAGGAATATTGTGGCTAAATATACATTAAATCAAATGTTAAAAATTTTAGAAAAATTATTTGAAAAAGATATAACAACATCAAAACAATTTAAAGATTTAAAATGGGATAATTTAGAAAAATTAGATAAAAATTTAACACCAATAGAAAAAAGCTTTATTATGGACTTTAGAAATGCAGTTATAAAAAAGAAAATAATAGAGTTTTTAGCAGGAAAAGATATTGAGGAGGATTTGAACAAAGATGATAGAACATTACAAGAAGCCAACAATTAAATTTATAGTAAATAAGGACAATTTTAATAAGTTAATGGAAATGCTTGAATTTCAAAAGAAAAACATCATAACCGAACCATGGAAAGAACGAGCCGAAAAATTGCAAGAATTATTATTAAAATATTCAATACCAGAAAAAGATGAAGATGGAGCAATATCAATAATAAATATTGCTTTATTTCCAAATGAAGCCTCAGAATTGATAGTTTTGCTTATATCAGCATTTGATGTATTGGCTGTTGAAAAGGATTACACAGAGTTTATGAAAAGAAAGTAAAATGTTAATATAGAGGAGGTTTAATTTGGGAAAAATACAAGAAACAAGACAACTCTATAAAGATGTAATAGAAGAAATTGCTCAAAATGAAGAAAGCTGGAAAAAATTTTTAGATAGTAGTGCATGGAATTTTAAATATGATTTTGATGATCAGATTTTAATATATGCTCAAAGACCAGACGCAAAAGCTTGTGCTTCAATAGAAGAATGGAATAAAAAACTTAGAAGATGGGTAAATAGAGGAACAAAGCCCATATATGTTTTTGATAAGAGTCCCAATAGTGATTATCCTTTTAGGTTAGTATTTGATTTATCAGACACACATAACTATAATAATACAGAATATAAGTTATGGACAATAAAAAAAGAGTATGAAGATGAAATAATAGAAAGTTTAGAGGCGAGTTTTGGAGATATTGAAGCAAAAGAATCTTTATCTCAAGCGATAACTTTGATAAGTTATAATATGGTAACAGATAATGTTGAAGACTATGTAAAAGAAGCAATAAACTATAAAGCTAGCTCAAAACTTCAAAATATGAAAGATGATGAAATAAAACAACTTTTTATAATAACAGCTTGGGCAAGTGTAAGTTATATGATTATGACACGATGTGGAATAAATGCAAGAGAACATATCGAAAATCAGGAGTTTAGCTGTATCAATTATTTTAATAATCAAGAATTATTGACTATTTTAGGAACTTGCGTAAGTGATATAGCAGAAAATGGATTAAGAGAAATTGCAAAGACAGTGTCAAGTCTACAAAAAAATGAAAAATTAAGAAATCGTACTATTGAAAAAATTGACAAAGAAATATATGCTAATGATAATAAGAATATCAAAGGAGGAAATGAAAATGTCAGAGAAAATCAGTTACACGAAACAGGGAGATTACTATATGCCAAATCTAACGATGGAGAAAGAGAAAATACCAACAGGCAAGTACGCACTGATGAGATACAATTATCTAAGAAACTACAAGAAACACGAATTGACAATATTGGTAATGAACAAGGAACTGAACAAACACCTAACAGAAATTCAAGAACAAGCGAGCCGAGAAGTAAAACGAATAGTAGAGCAGATGGCAAGGAAAGATGGAATGAACGAGAAAATGAAAGAAAAAGATCAAATGAAATGGGTAGGTCTTATGAACAATTACAAGATGACAGCAGAGGAGATAGTAGCAAACGAGATAATTTATCAATAGACGATGAAACACCTATACAAGAGTTTGATAATTTGCATAAACCAATACCAAGTTATAATGAACAAATGCAAATATTAAAAGTAGAAGCAAATGCTCCTACTTTTTCTTTTACTCAAAAAGATGATAATGCAAATGAAGAACAAAAATATGAATATCACTTAGGAGATGTTGTATATCTTGGTGTTGATAAATATGAGATACTAGGAATAACAAACAATATTGTTACTCTATATGATCCTGAATTTCCACTTTTGAATAAACAACTAGACTTTGATGAATTTGAAAAAAGGGTTAAAGATAATTATGCAAATGAACATTTAAAAGTAACAAATAAAAAGGCTGATAACTCTTTAAATGAAAATATCATAGAAGATATAAATGTGCATAGTGAAAAAAATATAATAGGAAATGTATTAGAAAAAAATAGCAATAATTTTGAGAAAATAGCTGATGATAAAAGAAAATTAGAATTGCCTAAAAAAGAAAAACATAAAAAGAAAATTCAAGATTTTATTTTACATCCAGAAATTCCTATTGAAAATAGAACTAATTACAGAATTTTAGATGAGAATTTAGGAGTAGGAACTCCTAAGGAAAAATTTGTAAAAAACATTGAAGCAATAAAAATTTTGAAAAAATGTGAACAAGAAAATAGATATGCAAATAAAGAAGAACAAGAGATATTAGCTCAATATGTTGGGTGGGGAGGATTACAACAGGCATTTGATAAAAATGATACAAGTTGGAGTAGTGAATATAAAGAACTAAAGAAATTATTAAATGATGATGAATATACAAAAGCAAGAGAGTCAACACTAACAGCATTTTATACACCACCAATTGTAATAAATGCAATATATGAAACTTTGCAAAAAATGGGACTAAAAGAAGCAAATATATTAGAACCATCATGTGGCATAGGTAACTTTTTTGGAATGTTGCCAGAAGAATTAAAAAAATGCAAAATGTATGGAGTTGAACTAGATGAAATTTCTGGAAAAATAGCACAACAATTGTATCAAAATTCTACAATAGCAGTTTCTGGATATGAGAATGCAGATTTACCAGACAGTTTTTTTGACATTGTTGTTGGAAACGTGCCATTTGGAGATTTTAAAGTTGAAGATAAAAAATATGATAAATATAAATTTCAAATTCATGACTATTTTTTTGCAAAGAGTTTAGATAAAGTGAGACCTCGGTGGAGTAATAGCATTTATTACTTCGAAGGGAACAATGGACAAGCAAAATTCAGCTTTTAGAAAGTATATAGCTCAAAGAGCTGAGCTAATTGGAGCAATTAGGTTACCTAACAATACATTTAAAGGAAATGCTGGAACAAAAGTAGTATCTGATATTATATTCTTAAAAAAAAGAGAAAGCATGACAGATATAATTCCAGATTGGGTATATCTTGATAAAAATAATGATGGAATTACAATGAATAAATATTTTGTAGACAACCCAGAAATGTGTTTAGGAAAAATAGAAATGACATCTAGTCGTTTTGGAATGGATTTAACCTGTACTCCTTTTGATGGAATCGAACTAAAGACGTTATTAAATGAGGCAATAGAAAAAATAAATGGAGAAATTTCAGAATATGATGTTGGAGATATAGAAGAAAGAGAACAAGTAATAATTAAGGCAGATCCAAATATAAAAAATTTTTCATATACAATTATTGATGGTAAAGTGTATTATAGAGAAAATAGTATAATGGTAGAACAGGATTTGCCCATAACTACTCTTAATAGAATAAGAGGAATGCTAGAGCTTAGGGAATGTGTAAGGAATTTGATAGAAATACAAAGTAATGATTTACCAGATGAAGAAGTAAAAATTGAACAACAAAAATTAAATAGAATGTATGATAATTTTGTTAGAAAGTATGGACTTATAAATAGTAGAGGAAATCGTTTAGCTTTTGAAGATGATAGTAGTTATTATTTATTATGCTCATTAGAGATAATGGATGGAGATGGTAAATTTGTTCGAAAAGCTGATATGTTTACCAAGAGAACAATAAAAGCATATAAAGAAATAAAAAATGTTGATACAGCAAATGAAGCCTTAATTGTATCACTATCTGAAAAAGCAAGTGTTGATTTAGATTATATGTCAAAATTGACTAATAAAAGTAAAGAAGAATTAACACATGAACTGGAAGGTCTTATATATAAACTACCAATGGAAAATGAAAAATATGTAACAAGTGATGAATATTTGTCTGGAAATGTAAGAGAAAAATTAAAATTAGCAGAGACAATTAGTAAAACACAACCAGAATTTGAAAGGAATGTTGAAGCATTAAAAAAGGTAATACCAAAAGATTTAAGTGCTTCAGAGATAGATATATCACTTGGTGCAACTTGGCTCCCTCCAAAAATTATAGATAATTTTATGTATGAATTATTAGATACTCCAAGCAACGAGCAGTCAGAAATAAAAACAAGATTTAGCAAAAATAATTCAGAATGGTATATAACCAATAAGAATTATGATAATACAAATGTTAAAGTAACAAGAGTTTATGGAACAAGGAGAATAAATGCTTATTCTATTATTGAAAAAAGTCTAAATTTAAAAGATGTAAAAATATTTGATACAATAGTAGAGCCCAACGGAGATAAAAAAAGAGAATTTAATCCTAAAGAAACAGCTATTGCTCAGGCAAAACAAGAACAAATTAAGCAAGAATTTAAAGATTGGATTTATAAAGATCCAAGTAGAAGGGAATTTTTAGTAAGATTATATAATGATAGTTTTAATTGTATCAGACCAAGGGAATACAATGGAAGTCATCTTAACTTTTCTGGAATGAATCCAGAAATAACATTAAGAGAACATCAAAGAAATGCTATTGCACACATTTTGTATGGAAAAAATACATTACTTGCACATGAGGTAGGAGCAGGTAAAACTTTTGAAATGGTTGCTGGAGCCATGGAAAGTAAAAGACTAGGACTTTGTAGTAAATCTATTTTTGTTGTTCCAAATCATATCATAGAACAATTTGCGTCAGAATTTTTGCAGCTATATCCTTCGGCAAATATTTTAGTTACTACAAAGAAAGACTTTGTAGCGTCTAATAGAAAAAAATTTGTATCTAAAATAGCTACTGGAGATTTTGACGCTGTGATAATTGGGCATAGCCAATTTGAAAAAATTCCAATGTCTATAAAAAGGCAAAAAGAGCTTATAAATAAACAAATATCAGATATAATCGATTCAATATCAGAAGCAAAGAGAAATAAGGCAGAAAATTTTACGATAAAGCAAATGGAAAAAACTAAGAAAAATCTTGAAATTAAGTTGAATAAATTAAATTCTCAAGCAAGAAAGGATAATGTAATAGTATTTGAACAGCTTGGAATAGATAAAATGTTTGTTGATGAAGCTCATAACTATAAAAATTTATTTCTATATACAAAAATGCATAACGTTGGTGGAATTTCACAGACGGATGCTCAAAAAAGTAGTGATATGTTTATGAAATGTAGATACCTTGATGAAATAACCAATAGTAAGGGTGTAGTGTTTGCAACAGGTACACCTGTAAGCAACTCAATGGTAGAATTATACACCATGCAACGATATTTACAATATGACGATTTAGTAAAAATGGGACTAGAAAATTTTGACAACTGGGCAAGCATTTTTGGAGAGACAATTCAGGCAATGGAATTATCACCAGAAGCTTCAGGATATAGATGTAAGACACGCTTCGCAAAATTTCATAATTTACCAGAACTTATGGCTTTGTTTAAAGAGGTAGCAGATATAAAGACAGCAGATACACTTAATTTACCAACACCAGAAGTCGAAAGACATGATATATTAGTAAAACCAAGTCAAATACAAAAAGAAATGGTTGAAAAACTAGGAGAAAGAGCTGAAAAAATTAGAGATGGAAAAGTGGATCCAAAAGAAGACAATATGTTAAAAATAACAAATGAAGGAAGAAAACTTGCTTTAGATCAGCGAATAATGAATAATATGCTAGAAGATGATGAAAATGGTAAAGTTGCAACTTGTGCAAAAAATGTATTTGAAATATGGCAAAAAACAAAAGAAGAAAAGTTAACACAATTGGTATTTTGTGATTTATCTACTCCAAAACAATTTGAGGAACAATATGATGAAGATGAAAATTATGTATTTACAGATGTATATAATGATTTAAGAAGAAAGCTTGTATTAAAAGGGATTCCAAGACAAGAAATAGCATTTATTCATGAAGCTAATAATGAAACGCAAAAAAGAGAATTATTTGCTAAAGTAAAAAAAGGAGAAATTAGAGTTTTAATAGGCTCAACATCTAAAATGGGAGCTGGAACAAATGTACAAGATAGATTGATTGCAGCACATCATATTGATACACCATTCCGTCCGTCAGATCTAATACAGCGTAATGGTAGAATTATCCGTCAAGGTAATAGAAATGCAAAAGTACACATCTATACTTATGTGACAGAACAAACCTTTGACGCATATTTGTTTCAAATGTTAGAAAGAAAACAAAAATTTATATCACAGATAATGACATCGAAAACTCCAGATAGAGTAGCAGATGATATAGATGAGCAAGCATTATCTTATGGAGAAATAAAAGCTTTAGCAACAGGAAATAAATATATACTAGAAAAAACACAACTAGACGCAGAAATAGTAAAATTAAGAATGGTAAAGCAGAGCTATCAAAGCCAAATATATGATTTACAAGACAATATAGCAATAAATTATCCAAATAAAATAAAAGAACTACAAGAAAATATCAAATCCTTAAAAGAAGATAAAAATGTACTAAAAACTAATAATAAAACAAATGCAGATGGATTTTCAGCAATGATAATTAAAGGAAAAGAATATATGGAAAAAGAGCAGGCTGGAAAGGCAATATTAGAACTTTGTCGATCTAAAAAAAATCCAGAATTAGAAGAAGTAGGAGAGTATAGAGGCTTTAAATTAGAACTTGAATTTGATTCTTATAAAGGAGAGTTTGCATTGACAATGAAAAATAAATATAGTTATAAAATAATGTTAGGTGATGATATTTATGGAAATATTACAAGAATCAATAATGCTTTTGATGGAATTGAAAATAGAATTTTAAGAGCAAAATCAGAGCTAGAAGATACAGAAAAACAACTAGAAAATGCAAAAATAGAGGTACAAAAACCATTTGCACAAGAGGAAATTTTAAAAGAAAAAGAAAAGAGATTAAAGGAATTAAATGTGCTTTTAAAAATTGGAGAAAAGGATAAACAAGTATTAGATTCTACACCAGATGAAGAAAAGGAAAATGAAGTTTTAGAAAAAGAATATAATAGGTAAGAGCAATGTTAAAATAAATTTTTAACATTTTTTTTATTTAGGAGATGAATTTTTATGCCATATACACCACCAGAAATAGTAAAAGAAATAATGCAAATTGATTTATTAACATATTTACAAAATTATGAACCAGAAGAATTAGTACGAGTTGGAACAAACACATATACAACAAAAACACATGATAGTTTAAGGATAAGTAATGGACTATGGAATTGGTTTTCAAGGGGAATTGGTGGAAGAAGTGCAGTTGACTACATTAAGGAAGAGAAAAATTTAACCTTTAAGGAGGCAATAGATTTTATTGCGGGAAAAGCAAAAATACAGGCACCAATATTTCATGAGAATAATAAAAGAAAAGAAGAAAAAATATTTTCGTTACCCAAAAGAAATGAAAATAACAATAAAGCAAAATGGTATTTAGAAAATAGAGGAATTGCAACAGAAATAATTGAAGAATGTATAAAGCAGAATTTAATTTATGAAGAAAAAAACACATCAAATGTAGTTTTTGTTGGTTATGATAATAAGAATGCTAAATATGCTTTTTGCAGAGGTACAATTGGAAAAAGATTTATGAAAGAAGTAGAGGGAAGCAATAAAGCATTTGCTTTTAGATTATTGTCAAATATAAAAAGCAATAGGGTTCACTTGTTTGAAAGTGCTATTGATTTATTGTCATATGCAACTCTAATGAAATATAAAAATTTGGATTATCATAGAGAAAATTTGATTTCATTAGGAGGCGTTTTCAAACCAGCAGATGAAACAAAAACGACAAAAATTCCGATCACTTTAGAAAGATTTTTGATGGAAAATTCAAATATAACTGATATATTTTTGCATTTTGATAATGATGAAATAGGACAAAAAGCAAGTGAAAATTTGATAAAGATTTTATCCTCTAAATACCAAATTTTTTATAGTCCGCCACCATTTGAAAAGGACTGTAATGATTATTTAAGATATGTGATAAACACTAAAAATTTTAATAGAATTACAAAAGAAAATGTGAGATAAATAAAAATAAATTGCAAAAAGGAGTAATTTTGAAATGAACAAATACAAAATTGAAATAAAAGAAATATTAAAAAGAAATGTTGAAATAAATGCAAATAACGAAACAGAAGCATTGGATTTTATTGAAAAAGCATTTTTAAAATCAAATATGATTGACATGGATTTTAACGATTTAGAAAGTGTTGAAACCAAAATCATAGAAAAAAATGGTTATGAAATAGAACATTTGGAAGAACTAAGTGAGAATGATTTTGACGAAAATAATTACGATAATGAAGAAATATTAAACAATTATTCTCTTGAAAAACTAGAAGAAATTTTTCAAAAAATAAAAAAGCAAATTGAAAATAATGATGAGAAATCAAAAATTTTGAGAGAAAAAATGGAACAGATATTAGAATGTTATGAAGAACTAATTGAAATGGCAAATCATTAAAAAATTTTACCAAATAAATTGTTTTTAGCAAATAAATAATAATATATAAGGTAGGAGTATACAAAAAATAATGTCCTAGCAAGCACTGAATTTGTCCTCCCGCCAAATTCGAATATATGGGGACACCCCAATCCCCGTAAAATTAGAAATAGCTAAGAAAAGAGGTGTATATTTTTATTTGAGAACACGAAATATAAAGAAGCAGATATGGTTGAATGAATGTGAGAATAATACCTTGAAAGAAAACTCTAAAAGGGCAGGATTATCTGAAGCTGGGTATGTTAGAAAACTAATTTTAGGTTATAAACTTAAAGAACAACCAACAGAGGTTATATTAGAAATGATGAATCAAATAAGAGGAATAGGAACAAATTTAAACCAAATTGCTAAAAAGGCTAATACACTTAATATGATAGACGCACCATATTATAGAAATGTATATGAAAAATTTTGCAAATTAGAGCAAAAATTGAATGAAAAACTATTTGAAAGTAGGAAATAAAATAGCAACTACAAAAATATGGAGTATTAAAAAAAGACTGGATCATGTTATTCAATATGCAACTAATCCTAGTAAAACAAGTGCAGAAAATTATAAAGATTTACACAATGTAATTGAATATACAAAAGCAAGTTATAAAACAGAAGAACAATTATATGTAACAAGTATAAATTGTTCTAAAGAACATACTTATGAAGATATGATGAGAACAAAAAGAAGATTTGATAAAATGGGAGGAATAATTGGTTTTCATGCTTTTCAATCATTTGCCAAAGGAGAAGTAACACCAGAACTTGCTCATAAAATTGGAGTTGAACTCGCAAATGAATTATGGGGGGATAGGTTTGAAGTAGTTGTTACAACACACTTAAATACTAATTGTATTCATAACCATTTTTGCTTAAATTCGGTATCATTTAAAGATGGAAAAAAGTTTTATGATACTCTTGAAAGTTATGCTTTAATGAGGGAAACATCTGATAGACTTTGTGAGGAATATAAATTAAGTGTTATAAAAGAAAAAGTTTGTGCTAAAAGTAAAATTGATTATGAAAAATTTTATAAAAATAAAGTTGTAAAAGAAGATTATTATATACACATAAAAGATGATATAGATTATGCCATAGAGCAAGCAGATGATATAAAAGAATTTAATAGTATTATGAAGAAACTTGGCTATGAAATCAATAACCGATATGGAAAATTAAGTGTGAAACCCAAAAATAGAAAAAGACCTGTAAGAATAGAAAGAACTTTTGGAGAAGATTATAAAATTGAAAATATAAATAAAAGAATAAATGAGGTAAAGTCAATTAAGGATCCTTTTCCAGAGGCTAGAACTTTAAATGGAAAATATAGAAGCAAAGTAAAACTAAAAAATAAAAAAGTAAAAGGAATAGTTGCTTTATATTTTCATTATTGTTATTTGCTGAAAATATATCCAAGAAGCAATAGAAAAGTAATGTCAAAAGAACTGAAAGAAGAAATAAAAAAATTAGAAAGAATATCAAAAGAAGCAATTTTTTTGAATGAAAAAGATATTAAGACATCAGAGAAACTTTCAAATTATAAGGATAATATTGTATATAAAATAAATATTTTAAAGGGAAAAAAAGAAAATCTTTATAAAAGGAAAAACAGAAGCAAACAATCAAAAGAAAAAGAGCAATTTCAAAATGAAATAGATATTATAAATATTGAAATAAAAGAATTAAAAGAAGAAATGATTATGATAGAAGAGATTGAAGAAAGAATGCCAAAAATAAAGGAAAATGTACAAGAAATTTTAAATAATAAACAAAGAGAAAAAGTGAGACAAGAAAAGAAAATAGAAGAAAGGAGAAATAGTAGGATTTGAGCACGTCAAGCGAATCAGCAGAAGAACTAATAAGACTATATTTAGAGGGAGCAGAGTTTGCTTTAAAGATAACGGGTAGTGCAACAAAAAATATTGTTGCAGCATTATATGTTATGTCAAAAGATCAAAAGACTAGCAAAGGAAAGACAAGGCTTGCAAATATGTTAAGAAGCGATAAAGAACTAAAAATCTTTTCGATAAAAGAAGAAGAAATGAAGATTTTTGCAAAACAGGCAAAAACTTATGGAGTTTTATATTGTGCATTAGTAAACCATAGTAATGAAAAAGTTGATAATATGGTAGATATAATGGTAAGAGCAGATGACGCTCCAAAAGTTAATAGGATAGTTCAAAGATTTAAGCTAACTACGGTTGATAAGGGACAAGTTGTTCAAGATGAAATAGAAAAAGGAATGCAGGATAAAAAAACATTAAAGGGTGTACCAGATATAGATGTACCAGATAAAAATGTTGATGATGAAATGCTAGATGATATATTAAGTAATCCTGTTGAGAAAGAAGCAGATATGCTCCCCCTCGTAGAGCAGACAATGAAAGAAAATCAGTTAGAGAGTTCTTTAGAGAACAAAAATATTTCATTGGATGGGATGACCAAATCAGTTGAAAAAAAGTCAGTGAGAAAGCAATTAGAAGAATTTAAAAAAGAAGAAAAAATTGAAAATACAAATAATGAAAAACTAAATGAATTTAAACTTGTAGATAATCCAGCAAATAAAGTAGAAAGAAAAAAGAAAATAGAAGAAAACTATGTGGAAATACCACAAAAATCAAATGAATTTAAAATTGTGAGAAAATCCAATAATAGAAAAAAAGGAATAAATAAATAATAAAATTGAAATTTGGAAAGGAAGAATATATGAGCGAATTAGAAGATGTTTATGGTGTGTATGAAGAAATAGAAAAACGAGAATACAATAAAGAAGATTATGCAGAATATAAAAAAGAAGAAAAAAAGCAAATATATGAACTTATGGATTCAGAAGCACAAAAAGTTGGAGAAGATGTAAACGAGTTCAAAAAGTATTTAGATAATCAAAGTAAATTTGGAAAATATTCTGTTGGAAATGTACTTTTAATTACAGCACAAATGCCACAAGCAATGGAACTAAAAGATTTGAATAGTTGGGCAAATGAAAAAGCATATAAAAGAAAATTTGAAAAACCAGTGAAAATTTTTGAACCTAAAGATTCGTATATGAGAGAAGACGGATCTATTGTAACAAATTATAATGTTAAAAATGTGTATGATGTATCACAAGTAAATCCTAGACGTACAATAAATAGGATAAAATTTAATGATAAAATTTTATTAAAAATATTATTAAATAGTAGTTTATCAACAATAAAGGTAGTAGATGAAATTCCAAACACAGAAAAAAAGGCATTTTATGATTTGAACTCTAATACGTTATTTGTAGCTAGAAGAGCAAACACACCAGATATATTTTATGAAATTACAGAGGCTTTAGGAAAGCAAGAAATAGGAGAAAAAGATATTAAAGATGTTAATAAAGCATATTGTGTTTCATATATGATTTGTAAAAAATATGATATACCAACAGAAAAATTTGACTTTTCTGAAATTATGTCAGATTTTAATGGACTAGATCCAAAAGCAATAAGAGCAGAATTAGAGCCAATAAAAATGGCAATAGAAAATATAGAAACAAGAATGTCAGAACAGGTAAAAAACATTATAATAGAAACGAAACTTAAAGGTAAAGTAAGATAGGAGGATTTTTTTAATGTGGGATATTTAGTTGGTGTTTTTTTGACTATATGGTTTGCGTTATTGGTAGCTCCAAGAATAGATAATGGAATATTACAAGTAATAAGTGATTGGTCTGAAATAATAAGTAATCCATTTAAAGTAACAATTTGTGCAAATAGCATAAGGGTTACTTTTATTTTTTTAGTTGTATATATTTTAGGAATATTATTATATGAATCAAGTAAGAAAAATTATAGGAGAGGAGAAGAACATGGTTCAGCAAAATTGGGCAATGCTAAAGAGATAAATAAAAAATATATGCAAAGACCAATATACAACAATAAAATTTTAACAAAAAATGTGAAAATAGGACTAAATGGGAAGAAGCATAGAAGAAATCTAAATGTGTTAGTATGTGGAGGCAGTCGGAGCTGGTAAAACACGTTTTTTTGCGAAACCTAATATAATGCAATGTAATTGTTCATTTGTAGCCTTAGATCCAAAAGGAGAATTGCTGAAAGATACAGGAAATTTGTTGGAGAAAAAAGGTTACGAAATAAGAGTTTTAGATTTAATAAATATGGAAAAAAGTCATTGTTATAATCCATTTGTGTATTTAAAAACAGATAATGATGTGCAGAAATTAGTAACGAATTTATTTAAGGCAACAACTCCAAAGGGAGCTCAAAGTCAGGATCCGTTTTGGGACACATCAGCAAGTATGCTTTTACTAGCACTTATATTTTATTTAAAATATGAAGCTCCAGAAAATGAACAAAATTTTCCGATGGTAATGGAAATGTTAAGAGCTGGAGAAGTTCATGAAGATGATGATTCATATATAAGTCCGTTGGACAAGTTATTTAATCAATTAGAAAAAAGGAACCAGTATCATATAGCAGTGAAATATTATAAAAATTATAGATCGGGATCAGCAAAAACTTTAAAGTCAATACAAATAACATTAGCGTCAAGGCTAGAAAAGTTTAATTTAACAAGTTTGTCTAATTTGGTGTTAACAGATGAAATGGATTTGACAAGTATTGGAGAAAAGAAAGTAGCTTTGTTTGCATTGATACCAGATAATGATACGAGCTTCAATTTTTTAGTAAGTATATTATACACACAGTTATTTCAACAATTATTTTGGATAGCAGATCACAAATATAATGGTAGTTTACCAGTTCATGTTCACATGATAATGGACGAGTTTGCAAATGTAAGTTTACCAAATGATTTTGATAAGATTCTGAGTGTTGCAAGATCTAGGTCATTATCATTTTCGATAATATTACAAAATTTAGCACAATTAAAAGCACTATTTGAAAAGCAATGGGAATCGATAGTTGGAAATTGTGATGAATTTTTATTCCTTGGAGGCAATGAACAAAGTACACATAAATATGTGAGCGAGTTATTGGGAAAAGAAACGATTGACTTAGATACACATGGAAAAAGTTCTGGAAGAAATGGAAATTATTCGACAAACTATCAAATTGCAGGTAGAGAACTAATGACTCCAGACGAAATAAGAATGTTAGACAATAGATATGCTTTACTTTTCATAAGAGGAGAAAGAGCTGTGAAAGATCTAAAATATGATATTATGAAACACCCAAATATTGCTTTAACAACGGACGGAAATGCAAAACCATATCAACATGGTGGGACATCAAAAGCAAGAGCTACAATAATTTTAAATAATACCAACGATATAAAAAATTATACAGATATAAGTAAATTAAGTGATATTCAGGAATTAGAAAAAATAGGAAGTAATTATGAGATTATTACTTCAGAAGAATTTGTTGAAAGGTTTTATAACGGAGGATTTTAAAATAAATGACAATTAAAAATAGAAAAGCAAGTAATAAAAAAGAAAAAATAAAAAAAGTATTTAAAAGAGCAATGCTAATTGTAACATATATACTAGCGTTATTTTTAGCACAGACAGCACAGGTATTTGCAACAAATGATCCGCTTACAGTGATAAATAATCTATCTAGTTTTATATTTGATGTAATAAGAGCAGTAGGTTTAATAACTTTAGGATATGGAGTTATGCAAGTTGGAATGTCTTTGAAATCACATGATCCAAGTCAAAGAGCAAGTGGAATTATGACACTAGCGGGTGGGGTTATAATGACATTTACAAAGGAAATTTTAAATTTAATTATAGGTGGATAAATCGATAAAGATAGGCAAGAAAAGAGAAATCTTGCCTATTTTTTGAATAAAAATAGAAAAGGAGAATTAAAAATAGAACAAAATAAAAAATATGAGATTGTGTATGCTGATCCACCTTGGCAATATAAAGTTTATTCAGATAAAGGCAAAGGTCGTTCAGCGGAAAGTCATTATCAAACAATGAAAATAGAAGATATTTGTAATTTACCAGTTAGAAATATAACAGCCCCAAATAGTGTACTCTTTATGTGGGTTACATTTCCAACTTTATTAGATGGACTAAAAGTTATTGAAAAATGGGGATTCAAATATAAGACAATTGCATTTGTATGGATAAAAAAAAATAAAAAAACACCATCATTGTTTTGGGGAATGGGATTTTGGACAAGAGCTAATGCGGAAATTTGTGTATTAGCAGTAAAAGGAAAACCAAAAAGAATATCAGCAAAGGTACACCAAGTAATTATTTCTCCAATAGAGGAGCATAGTAAAAAGCCAGATGAAACAAGAAAAAGAATAGTTGAATTATTAGGAGATTTAAGCAAAATTGAATTATTTGCAAGGAAAAAAGCAAATGGCTGGGATGTATGGGGAAATGAGGTAGAAAGTGATATAGACTTATTAGAATATCAAAACAAAAGAGAGGTGGTAGAAGTTGAGCAATAACTGGGTGGTTGGAAATTTACAAAATGCAATAGATACTTGGAATTCAAAATTAAATGAAATATGGACAATTATATCACAATCACCATCTGAATTTAGAGGAGGAACAATTTGGAATGCCATACTAAATATACATGGAGCTATACAAGCATTTGCATTAGCATTATTGGTACTATTTTTTGCAGCTGGCGTCGTGAAAACATTTGGAAGCTTTGCAGAAATAAAGAAACCAGAACAAGCGGTAAAATTGTTTATAAGATTTGCTTTGTCAGAATTATTGATAACACATGGCTTAGAACTAATGATGAACATATTTAAAATTGTACAAGGTATAGCTAGTACAATAATGGAGTCAATAGGATTTGCAAGTTCAAGTCAAACAGCGTTACCAAGTGAAATAATAAATGCAGTTGAATCTTGTGGCTTTTTTGAATCGATACCACTTTGGGCAGTAACTTTAATACGGAGGGTTATTTATAATTGTATTAGCATTTATAATGATTTTGTCTGTATATGGTAGATTCTTCAAAATGTATATTTATACAATTTTTTCAGCTATAGCATTTGCAACTTTTGGAGGAGAACCAACGCAAAACATAGGAAAAAGTTTTTTGAAAAGTTATTGTGCGGTTTGCTTAGAAGGAGTAGTTGTAATTGTATCTTGTATAATATATTCGCTATTTGCTTCAAGTCCACCAGTTGTGGACACAAGTGTAGCTCCTGTAACAATGGTGTGGAAATATATAGAAGAATTAGTATTTAATATGTTAGTTCTCGTTGGGACAACTAAATCTTCTGACAGAATAATACGAGAAATGTTAGGACTATAAGGAGAAGAAATTGGAAGTAAAAATAAATAAAGAGATAAGAGAATACACAGAAAGTATATTTTTTGGACTGTCATTAAGGCAGTTCTTTTTTTCTGTATGTGCATGTATATCGGCTATTATATTACATTTTGCATTAAAGAACTATTTGATGTCAGATGTATTAAGCCTTGTATGTATTATTGGAGCAATACCATTTGCGGTATTGGGTTTTTATAAATATAACGGAATGACTGCTGAAAAATTTGTAAGAGCATTTATAAAATCAGAGATATTGACACCGAAAAGGTTGTTATACAAGCCTAAAAATTTATATTATGAGCTATTAAAAGAGTCAGAAAAAAGAAAAAAGAGAATTAAGAGAAAATCAAAGAAAAAGGAGAAAAAACAAAGTATTGAAAACATTAAGTAATTTGTTTAAAAGAGATAAGGAAAAGTTTGTAGTACCGAAATGTGTTCAAGATTTAATACCAGTTGAAACAATTTGGGAAGATGGAGTATTTTTAGTTGGAAAAAATAAGTATTCAAAATGCTACAAATTTAGTGATATAAATTACTCTGTTGCAAGTAAGGAAGATAAAGAAACAATGTTTTTAGAATATTCGGAATTATTAAATTCTTTTGAAACAGGTGCAACAACAAAGATAACAATAGCAAATAGAAGATTAAATAGAATTGATTTTGAAAAAACAATAATGTTACCAATGGAAAATGACAAATTAGATGAATATAGAGAAGAATATAACAAAATGTTGCTAAGTAAGATAACTGGTGCAAATGGAATTATCCAAGAAAAGTATATTACAATATCTATTGATAAGGAAAATATAGAGGAAGCTAGAATTTATTTTAATCGAGTAGGCGCAAGTTTGATAAATCATTTTAAAGAGTTAGGATCAGTTTGCATAGAACTAAATGCAGAAGAAAGATTGCAAATGTTATTTAACTTTTATAGAGTAGGAGAAGAAGCTTATTTTCATTATGAAATGTTAGATAGTATGAGAAAAGGACATAACTTTAAAGATTTTATTTGCCCTGATACTATGGAAATAGAAAAAGACTATTTTAAAATTGGAGAAAGATATGCAAGAACTATATATTTGAAAGAGTATGCAAGCTATATTAAAGATAGTATGATTGCAGAGCTTACCGATATAAATAGAAATATGATGATGAGCATTGATGTTATACCAGTGCCAATGGATGAAGCTATACGAGAAGCTGAAAATAGAAGGCTTGGTATTGAAACGAATATAACAAATTGGCAAAGAAAACAAAATGCAAATAATAATTTTTCAGCAATAATACCTTATGACATGGAAATACAGAGAGAACAATCAAAGGAATTTTTAGATGATTTAGTTATAAGGGATCAAAGAATGTTTTTGTCAGTTTTAACAATGGTGCATACCGCAGAGACAAAAGAACAATTAGATAATGATACAGAAACAATATTGACAATAGCAAGAAAAAATCTCTGTCAATTTGCAATATTAAAATTTCAGCAAATAGATGGATTAAACACAGCACTACCAATAGGAATAAGAAAAATAGATTCATTAAGAACTTTAACAACAGAAAGCTTAGCAGTATTTATGCCTTTTAGAGTTCAAGAAATAAAACATGACAATGGTATTTATTATGGTCAAAATGTTATATCAAAAAATATGATAATAGCAGATAGGAAAAAACTATTAAATGGAAATAGCTTTATTTTGGGTGTATCTGGAAGCGGAAAAAGTTTTATTGCAAAAGAAGAAATTGTGTCAATAATGTTAAGAGATTCAAATGCAGATATAATAATAATTGATCCAGAAAGAGAAGAAAACGCACTTGTAAAATCATTAGGTGGAGAGGTTGTTAAAATATCAGCAACAAGTTGTAATCATATAAATGCAATGGATATAAATAAGGAATACGGAGATGGAGCAAACCCAATAATATTGAAATCCGAATTTATATTATCTTTATGCGAGCAGTTAATTGGCAGTGGTAATTTGGGAGCAAAACAAAAGTCTATAATAGACAGATGTACAGCACAAGTATATAGATATTATCAGCAAGGAAATTATATGGGAACACCACCAACATTAAAAGATTTTTATGAAGAATTGTTAAAACAAAAAGAGCCAGAGGCAAAAGGAATTGCTTTAGCAATAGAATTATTTGTGAATGGTAGTTTAAATACATTTTCAAAAGAAACAAATGTAGATACAGATAATAGACTAATATGTTATGATATTCTTGATCTTGGTAAACAATTATTGCCAATAGGCATGTTAGTAGTATTAGATTCGATATTAAATAGGATAACAGCAAATAGAGCAAAAGGTAGAAATACATTTATTTTTATTGATGAAATATATCTACTATTCCAGCAAGAATATTCAGCTAATTTTTTATTTACTCTTTGGAAAAGAGTTAGAAAGTATGGGGCATATTGTACTGGAATTACACAAAATGTAGAAGATATGTTACAAAGTCATACTGCAAGGACAATGCTAGCAAATAGTGAACTTATAATAATGTTAAATCAGGCGGCAACAGATAGAGCAGAGTTAGCCAAACTATTAAATATGTCTGATTTTCTTATGGGATATATAACAAATGCCAATGCAGGGGAAGGTGTTATAAAGGTTGGTAGTTCTTTAGTACCATTTTCTAATAAATTTCCAAAAGATACTAAACTTTATAAATTGATGACTACAAAATTAGAAGAACAATAAAAGATAATAAAAATTAGTAATTTCGCTGTATTTTTTCTATATTTGTGTTATAATGATGAAAAACACAAATATAGGAGAGATTGTAATTGAAACAAATATATTTAAAATGTTTAAAAAAATTGAGAGAATTTAGAAAGACAATAAAAAATGATAAAGATAAGAAAAAGGGAAAATTATATTTTTCTTGGCTTGTAGAGAAAACAGATAAAATAGAAAAAGAAAATGATGATAACTATATATATAATAATATTTTAAAATATACGTTAGGTAATTACAAGATTGATAAATATAATTATGAAAGATTAAATGATAAATTAAAAGAAATAGTTAATAATAATTATAGTTTAATAAATAATAATTATGTTTTCAGCAATACTAATATTTCTAAAGAAGATACTTTGTTGTTAGCAAAAAAGGTTATTTTTAAAAGAGGAAATGTTGTATGGATAGATTTTGGCTTTAATATAGGAAATGAATTTGGAGGAATGCACCCAGCAATTATAATAAAAACATTTGATAAGGAATTATTTGTTTTACCTGTATCATCAAAGAAACCAAAAGAATATATAAAAATAGATAAGGAGTATGAGGACGGCAAAATAACCCTAGAAGAATGCAGAGAGAAAAAAGATAATGTTTCATCTGTAATACAATTAGATAATATATATAGATTTAGAAATATGGTAAGATGGGCAGACATCACAAGAATGAGAAAAGTCAGCTGGTTAAGATTAAATTTTTCAGGAACAATTGGAAAGATTGATGGTCAATATATTACAAAAATTTCAGAAAAAATTAGTAAAGAATTTTATGTATAAATTATTGACTTTGAACATAAAATATAGTATCATAGTATTATAAAGTAATTAAAAGATTACTAAGGGAGGAACGTAAGTTCCAGTAAATTACTATGGGAGGTAGTTAAACTAGAGATAGTTTAACTACCAGTTTCGTTTATAAGAGAATAAATAAAAGTGCTATATAACATTTGATTATATGGTGCTTTTTTTGTATTTAAAGGAAGTGAAAATTTGAAAAAATGGATAATAAGAATACTAATGATAATGTCTAGTGTAGTTTTTATTATATCAGCAATATATATAGCAAAAAATTTAAAAGAAAATAAAATCCAAGAAAAAGAATTTGAAAATATAGCAAATATAGTTGAAGAAGATATAAATATACAAGATGAAACGAATTATACAGAGAATACACAAAATGAAATAAAAATAGAACAAAAAAATAATGACTATAAAAAGAGAAAGTTAAATGAATTATACAACATAAATAGTGATTTTATTGGATGGATCAGCATAGAAAATACATCATTGAATTATCCAGTAATGCAAAATGGAGACTATTATTTGAGAAAAAATTTTTATAAAAACTATTCTTCTTATGGCACACCATATTTAGCCAAACAATGCAATGTCAAAACAAGTGATAATCTAATAATATATGGTCATCATATAAAAAATAGCCAAATGTTTGGAGTATTAGAAAATTACAAAAAAGAGAATTACTATAAAAATTATAGTATTGTAAATTTTGAAACAATAGATGAAAATAAAAATTATAAAATTTTTGCTGTGTTTAAAACAGTTATAGAGAGTGAACAAGGCTTCAAATATTATGCCTATATAGATTTAAAAGATAAAAATATGTATGATTCATTTGTAAATAAGTGCAAAGAAATATCATTATATGAAACCAATCAAATTCCTATATATGGAAATAAAATTATAACATTATCAACTTGTGAATATTCAACACAAAATTCAAGATTAGTTATAGTAGCATATCAGATTTAGTTGGAGGATACAAATTGAATGATATAAAAATAAAACAAAACAAAAAAGGATCAATAAAAACAATAGATAAAAGGCTATTAAATAAACAAAAAATAAAAGAGAATATAATCGAAATAAAAGATAAAAAAGAAAATGATGAAGAAAATAATAGCACAAACTATGCGATAAATAAAATAACAAGTGTAATGTCAAGTTCTCCACAAAATATTTATAATTTTAATAAAAATGGAATAAATAATTTAAAAACAACAAAGTCAAATATACAAAAATTAAAGGAATATAGTATCAAATTACAAAGTAAAAGAAAAATAAAAAAGAGAGCAAAAAATATCGAAAAGATAAGAAATAGTACACAAAAAATATCAACAAAATCAATAAAAAATACAGATAAAGCAATGCTATTATCACAAAAAACATCAAAGAAAATGGCAAGAGCAAATAAAAGAACAATACAAACAACAAAAATAATGGCTAAAAAGGCAATGCAAGGGATTAAGACAGCAATAAAAACAACAATTTCGACAATTAAAACAATCGTTTCTGGAACAAAAGCTATAATTGCTGGAATAATCGCAGGTGGTTGGATTGCTATTCTAATTATAGTGATTATTTGTCTGATTGCAATGATAAGTTCTTCAGTGTTTGGAATATTTTTTGCTGGAGAAAAAAATAGCAGTTATATGATCAATAATGGAATTAAAGAAGGAATAACACTAGAAAAAGTAATAGCAGATTTAAATACAGAATTTATACAGAAAATAACTAAAATTCAAAATGAAAATCCCTATGATGAATATGAAATAAATTCCAACAGAGCTGAATGGAAAGAAATTTTAGCTGTATATTCTGTTAAAGTTACAGGCGGAGATAATAAAAAAGAGGTTATAACATTAGATGATAGTAAAATAAAGAGTTTAAAAGAGATTTTCTGGGATATGAATGAAATATCTTATGACAAAGAAGAAACGACCTATGAGGAAAACATAGCAGATGGAAGCAAAAATAATGTTACAAAAATAAAATTGCATATTTCAGTAAATGGAAAAAAAGCAATAGATATGGTAGATAAATATAACTTTACTTTAGAACAAAGACAACAATTAAATGAATTATTAAAAGACGAATATTCAAAAATGTGGACATCTGTTATATACGGAAATTCTGTTGGAAATAACGATATAGTAGAAGTGGCAAGAAAATATTTAGGAAACGTAGGAGGTCAACCATTTTGGTCTTGGTATGGCTTTAAATCTAGGGTTGAATGGTGTGCTTGCTTTGTAAGTTTCTGTGCAAATGAATGTCGGTTACATTGAAAAAGGAATAATTCCCAAATTTTCAAGTTGTGAAAGTGAAGGTGTATCATGGTTCAAAGCATGTGGATTATGGAAAGATAATGGATATATACCAAAAGCACGGAGATATAATATTTTTTGATTGGGCAGATTCTAACGACGGAAAAGCTGATCATGTTGGAATTGTTGAAAAAGTAGAAAATAATACGATTTATACAATAGAGGGAAACACTAAGGGCGATGTATGCAAACAAAATCAATATAATGTAAATAGTAGTGTTATTTTAGGATTTGGAACACCAGCATATTATTAAAAAATAAAATTTACTTTGATTTTTTATGGTATTTTTTTAAAAATATGTTATAATGTGAGAAATATTTTATAATTAAATTGAAAGAAGTGAAACAAATGAATGAAAAAGAGCTTGATAAATTTACTTTAAATTTAATAAATAAAAAGTTAGAAGAAAATTCAGAATTTATTAGATATACATTTTATGAATTGAAAGTTAAAAATAATTTAACTGATGAAGAAATGAATAATGTTTTACAGATAAGCAAAATGTTTCTGAAAAATAGAAAGTACAGAGTTTATTTTACAGATGAAAAATTTGAATATCAAAATGCAACAAGAAAAGTACAATCAAACGAAATGTTAATTGCAATAAAAGAGGGAGAAAAATAATGAATTTAGTAGAAAAATATAATGAGAATGAATTAAAATTGTTAGAGAATGCTATTGGTATAGGAATTGAGAATAGAGATTATTCAGATCAAGAAATAGATGTATATAAAAATAGAATTGCTGATTATATAATGAGCCAAAGTTCTAAAAACGGAGCAATAGATACTATGATGAGAAAATACAATAAAATTATAAGCACATTATAAAAAATAAAAATGAAAGGAATTTTAAATAGAAAACATATATGAAATGAAGCGAGATAGCAAGGTCTCGTTTTTTTTCTTGCCTAAAAAGGGAGTTGACTTCGTTGTGTAATATGTAATTATTAGAATTATTTATTATACAAAGAAAGGACGAGGTAAAATGTTTTTATTAAGTGATATTGTAAACAAAATATCAAACAAGTTAAGAGATGGAAAAAAAGAGCAAACGTTTCAAGAAGTGGCAGAGGAATGGCTGAATTATAAGAAAAACATGGTAAAAGAATCAACGTATTCAAACTATGTATATAGTGTAGAAAAATATTTATATCCTGAATATGGAGAAATGAAAATAAATAAAATAAGAGATTGTAATGATTTTATATACAATTTATCAGATACGTTAGCACCAAAGACAGTAAGAGATATAATTACAAAATTAAAAGCAATATTCAAGTATTATGAAGAAGAATATAATCAAAAATTAAATATAAAGAAGATGAGCCTACCTAAGTTAGGCAAAAATCAACTAAAAATATTATCTAAAAAGGAAAAAGAAAAATTAGAAAATTATTGTTTAAAAGAAGATACTTTGAAATCATTAGGAATAATAATTTGTCTAAATACAGGAATGAGAGTTGGAGAAATATGTGCTTTAAAGTGGGAAAATGTTGATTTAGATAAAAAGATTATAAGTGTAAAAAAAACTTTGCAAAGAGTGTATTTGAAGAAAGAGAAAAAATCAGTTATTTTAATTGATACACCAAAATCAAATTCTTCTATAAGAGATATACCAATAAATAAAAAATTGTATGAAATATTAAAAAGAATGAAAGGCAGACATAAAGGAGAAGATTATGTTTTAACAGGATCAAGTACAAAATATGTAGAACCAAGGAACTATCAACATACTTTTAAGATGATATTAAAAAAGTGCAAAATTAAATCTTATAAATTTCACATTCTGAGGCATACTTTTGCAACAAATTGCATTGAGGTTGGAATGGATATAAAATCTTTGAGCGAAGTATTAGGACATTCAGATGTAAATGTAACTCTTAATATTTATGTACATTCATCTGACAAAACTAAGAAAAAATTTTTAGAAAAACTATAAAAGCCGTTAAGCAATAGACTTAACGACTTTTTTTTATAAGAGTATTATAGCAATTGAAATCAAAAAAATCAATAAAAAGCAATTAAAAAATAAAAGTTTTTTTATTCAAAAAGATATTTATACTTTATTGAGAAAATATTTTGTAAGTATAATAAAATTAGCCGATTTTAGTTGATTCTACTTTATCGTTAAGTCTATTGCTTAATGATAAGGTGAGAAAGGGTGGAAAATATTGAAAACAAAAGAAATGAAAGGAATTACAATAATTTCGTTAGTCGTAACAATTGTAGTTTTACTAATATTAGCTGGTATTTCAATAAATATGCTTTTTGGAAATAACGGAATAATAACAATGGCACAAAAAGCAAAAAATGAGTACGAAGAAGCAAA
>OGDF01000228.1_pt1 | contig 90625 bp, 80 predicted proteins | sample 1570141 | NCBI WGS metagenome assembly OGDF01 (sample SAMEA4370581, study PRJEB24528) | human gut metagenome | reverse complement strand
GACAGCCACGCCGCCGGCCAGCTTAGCCAGACGTTCCATGGCCTTTTCCTTGTCATATTCAGAGGTGGTGTTCTCGATCTGGCTGCGAATCTGAGCCACACGAGCCTTGATGTCCTCTGCGTTGCCAGCGCCATCGACGATGGTGGTGGTCTCCTTGGTGACCTTCACCTGACGGGCGCTGCCCAGCATGGACAGGTTGACCTGAGACAGCTCAATACCGGTTTCAGAGGAGATGACCATGCCGCCGGTCAGGATGGCGATATCCTGGAGCATTTCCTTCCGGCGATCGCCGAAGCCAGGTGCCTTGACGCAGCAGACCTTCAGAGCGCCACGCAGGTTGTTGACGATCAGGGTGGACAGGGCTTCTGCTTCCACGTCCTCTGCGATGATCAGCAGGGGTTTGCCCATCTTTGCGATCTGTTCCAGAATGGGCAGCAGATCCTGAATGGCGGAGATCTTCTTGTCGTGGATCAGCACCAGAGGTTCGTCCAGAATCGCTTCCATCTTCTCCGTGTCAGTGACCATATAAGGCGTGATATAGCCCCGGTCGAACTGCATCCCTTCCACGACCTCAGAATAGGTCTCGGCGGTCTTAGATTCTTCCACGGTGATGACGCCGTCGTGGGAGACCTTTTCCATGGCCTCTGCGATCAGCTTGCCGATGGTCTCGTCACCAGAGGAGATGGCGCCGACACGGGCGATGTCTTCGGTGCCGCTGACGGGCTTGCTGTTGGCCTTGATGGCTTCGATGGCGGCCTTGGTGGCCTTGGTGATGCCCTTCTTCATGACCATGGGGTTGGCGCCGGCGGCCAGATTCTTGATGCCTTCGGTGATGATGGACTGAGCCAGCAGGGTAGCGGTGGTGGTGCCATCGCCAGCTACATCGTTGGTCTTGGTGGCCACTTCCTTGACCACGGATGCGCCCATGTTTTCAAACGGGTCAGCCAGCTGGATTTCACGGGCGATGGTCACGCCATCGTTGGTGATCAGAGGGGTGCCGAATTTCTTGTCCAGGATCACGTTGCGGCCCTTGGGACCCATGGTGATCTTGACGGTGTTAGCCAGCTGGTCTACGCCAGCCTGGAGAGCGCGGCGAGCTTCTTCGCCGTAGTTGATCAGTTTTGCCATAGTGTGTTACCTCCGAATGTTGAGTTCAAGTGAGAGCAGCGCCGCCTGTTAGGCGGGCTGTAGTGGGTGTGGGAAAGGCTTATTCAACGACAGCCAGAATATCACCCTGACGGACGATGGTCAGTTCTTCGCCGTCGATTTTGACTTGGGTGCCGGCATACTTGCTGGTGATGACATGATCGCCCACCTTGACGGTCATTTCCACTTCCTTGCCGTCCACGACACCGCCGGGGCCAACGGCCAGGACTTCTGCTACATCGGGCTTTTCCTTGGCGCTGCCGGTGAGGATGATGCCGCCCTTGGTGGTTTCTTCTGCTTCTACCATCTTAATGATCACGCGATCAGCCAGAGGTTTCAGTTTCATAGTGGATTGCCTCCTTATAGTAAATCATTTTATTATAAACAATTTGAGTGAATCTAGCACTCAAAAGATGGGAGTGCCAGGTGCAACTATAATAATAATGCAGGTGTGGGAAATTAGCAAGTGAATTTTTTCTGAATTTTCTGTGAATTCCACGGTTATTCTAAGATAGTATAGTATTTTCTTGAAATATCTCACTTAAACGCTGGATTGATCGCTTTTCCCATAGGCGTTCCCAAACAACACGGTCGTTTCTTGACGAAGCGCCCAAAAAGAGCAAGAAAACAGACGTATTTTTTAGCAGACAAAGCGATGGAGCAAAAAACACGGAGTCCAAAGACTCCGTGTTTGCGTTGCATGAGCGGTCAGTTCTGCCCCTCCTCCGGCATAGTCTGTACCGCTGTCCCGCTGTCGCCGTTGGGATCCAGGGTCAGCGTGGGGGTATAGGGAGCGGACTGGGCAGGCGTTTCCGGTTCCGTGGGCGCCTTGGGCATCTTCATGCCGCCGGCCAGACCGTCTCGGGAGAGCATTTTTTCCATCACCGAAATGTCCGCCGAAATATCCAGCATACTCCCCTCAAAGAGCTTGTCCAGCTGTGCCTCGAACCCCTGCACCACGCTGTCCATGGTGGACTCAATGCGGGCTTTGGTGGTGGAGATGTTATCCCCAGCCACCCCCTGTTCCTCCAGCTCTGCATAGGCGTGGAGGAGCTTCATGGTGGTGGGCAGGTAGTAATCTAGGAAGGTGTGCAGCTCGGACGCTCTGTCCGGGTGCTTCTTCTGGTACTCCAGGATGTGCTCGGTACACTCCTCAATGCGCCGAATTTTCCGGCTCATCTCCTCATCGTCAATATCATCATCCAGCTGGCGGATCTCTGCCAGCAGCTTGGCGTCCTGGTCGGTGGCTTCTTCCTGAGAAGGCTTCTTTTTTTCCACGCTCTGGAATCCATCGGTATCCAGGAAGAGCTGGCCGGTGGCCATATTGATGTAGGCGTTCTCGCCCAGATAGCCGCCGTCAATGAGCTCCTGAATATCATCACAGGTCTTGGGATAGCTGTACCCCAGGGCATCCGCCAGCTGGCGGATGTCAAGCACGGTCTGCTTGCCGATCATGTTCAGCATCCGCCGCAGCCGCTTGCTCTGCCGGTGCCGGAACCGCCCCCAGGCGAATAAACCGCCGCCGATGCCAGTGAGGAAGAAGGGGACGATGGACTGCTGGACGGCATATAAAGCATCAATGGGGATCCAGTCCAAAAAGACGTTGCAGGTGATCATCCCAAAGAAAACGGCGAGGATGCCACCTACAACAGAGAGGGCGGTGCCGCTTTTCAGACTGGCAGGAGAGCGGCGGTTGGAACGCGGTGCCTTGTGGGTTTGCTGATTCGTCCGGCGCTTTGCCTGCTGCCGTGCTTGCTGTCGGATCTTCTCCTCCGCTGTGCGCTCGGAGTGAGGCTGACTGTCCTCCTTGGGCGGGGACTGGGGCGGCGGCGTCTGCGGTTGCGCTTGTGCCCATTCATGGGCGTGGGCATAGCGTGCCCGCCGAGCAGCCTGGCGCTCTGCCTGCCGCTGAGCGGCCGCCTCTTGCCGCTGGGCGAAGGGAATATCTTGGTTGTTCAAAGCGTTGACCCAATCCTCCTTGTGCTGTTGGAGCTTGGCATCTTGGGAGAACTTCAGCAGCAGGAGCAGAATCCCCACCGGCCAAAAGATGCAAAAGGCGATGATAATAAGCGGCCATGGGATACCGGAGTTATCACCGTTGCCGCGGTTGCGTTGATCTCTAGGATAATCAGACATGGAATCCTCCTCTGTCAATATAAAGTACAAGAAAAGACTCTATCAGTATACTATAAAAAAAGAAAAGTGCAAAATAATTTTTTATGAATTTGTAGATCGCAGAAACCCTGCTTGCATAAAGGGGACGGGTGTGATAAGATTTGAACGAAAGATATGAAAGGAACCGATGGAAAACATGGAAATAAACGGGGTGGAGACCGCAGAAGCACGGCGGTATGACACACTGGCGCTGTCCCCTGAGGTGATGGGCGCCTTACAAAACAAAGGATATGAGGTGGCAACCCCCATTCAGAGCGGGTGTATCCCCTTTTTGATGGACGATCAAGACGTAGTAGCCAAGGCACCCACCGGCACCGGCAAGACCTATGCTTTTGGCATCCCCATTGTAGAGCACACCGACCCGGAAGGCACCGATGTGACATCGCTCATCCTGGCGCCTACCAGGGAGCTGGCCTTGCAGATCCGCGATGACCTGCGGGAGCTGTCTGCCCTGAAAAAGGGGGTTCGGGTGGTCTGCCTGTACGGCGGTCAGCCCATTGACAAGCAGGTGAACCAGCTGAAGAAAAAGCCCCAGATCGTAGTGGCCACGCCGGGACGGCTGATGGATCATAAGAAGCGGCGCACCATCCGGCTGGACAAGGTACAGACCGTGATCTTGGATGAGGCCGACCGGATGCTGGACATGGGCTTTATTGACGATGTGACCAAGATTTTGGACATGATGCCAAATCGGAAAAATCTTGGCCTGTTTTCCGCCACCATCTCCCGAGAGGTTATGGACATCTCCTGGGTCTACCAGCGTGACCCAGCGGAGATCACTGTCCGTCCGGTGAACGAGGATCGGCCGGACATCCAGCAGTATCGTTTGGAGCTGGACAGCCGAGAGGAGAAGGTGGATGTGCTCATGGCGCTGCTGGAAGGCGGCGGCTACGAGCGAGCCATTGCCTTCTGCAACACCAAGAATATGGCTGACCGGCTGGCGGGAATGCTCTCTCTCAATGACATCTCCTGCAAGCCCATCCACGGCGGCATCCCCCAGAAGGCCAGGGAACGCACCTTGAAGCAGTTCCGAGAAGGGAAGCTGCGGGTACTGGTGGCCACTGATGTGGCTGCCCGTGGGTTGGACATCGACGATGTGGATGTGGTGTTCAACTATGATGTGCCGGAGGAGCAGGAATATTACGTCCACCGCATCGGCCGTACCGGCCGCGCCAAACGGCACGGGGTGGCGTACACCTTCGTGGTGACGGTCACCGAGGCCATCATGATGGATGACATCATCAAGAACCAGCGGTATGACGTCCAGACCTTGCGGTTTGACGAGGATGGGTGTTTGATGTTGGTGGAGGATGAGAAGTAACAACGAAAGAACCACGGAACGTTTGCAAGAGACATTCCGTGGTTCTTCTTTTGTTATGTTATATGGAACAGGGGGAGAACAATTATTGTTCTTGTACTCCTACCGAAACCATCCCCCGCCTGTTGACAGGCGGAGCCTCCGCTAAAAACCTGCCGGAGGCAGGTTTTCTTAACGCTGCGGGGTTTCCCCTCTTTTCAGCGGGGCTTGAACTTTGTGAGGTGAGTGGTTAATCTTTTTTCTCTTTCGCCTTCCGCACCTGCGTCACCAAGAACACCCAGGCAAACACATAGCTCAGCGCCACCAAGATCTCTGCATAGCGCATCCGTGCCCGCACCAGTCCCACATAAGGCAGGATGAACACGGTCAGGATGGTGGCCGTCCAGAAGGCCACGTTGATGGCACGCACCTGGAGGGGGAGCTTTTTCTTCTTGTCCTCCTGCCGGTACCGTTTGGGGATGACGAACAGGACGAGGACTGCACCCACCAGGTAGCACAGGATGGTGATGACAGCGCAGAGAGGAAAGAGGAGGGAGGTGAACATGGCCAGCAGGGCGAACACGGCGCCTACGCCGGAGAGCATGAGTAACAGGCGGTACAGGGTCTGATGGTTGTGCATTTAAGATTCCTCCTAACAGTCCGGCGGGCGTATCAGCCCAGCACTTCTTTGGCAATGTCAGCGCTCTGCTTGGCGTCCTTGGCGTAGTAGTCTGCGCCGATCTCGGTGGCGTACTCCGGCGTCAGCACTGCACCGCCCACCAGGGTCTTGCAGGGGTGACCGCTGTGTTTCAAAGCATCAATGGTGGCGGCCATGCTGGGGACGGTGGTGGTCATCAGGGCGGACAGGCCGATGAGGGACACGTCCTGGGTCACGGCAGTCTCCACCACCTTTTCCGGCGGCACGTCCCGACCCAGGTCGATGACCTGATAGCCGTAGTTTTCCAAGATGACCTTGACAATATTTTTGCCGATGTCGTGAATATCCCCCTGGACGGTGGCCAGGATGATCTTCCCCTTGGAGACCTGCTGGCCACCCTGAGCCAAAATATGCTCCTTGATGACCTCAAAGGCTTCACTGGAGGCGTTGGCAGAGTTGATGAGCTGGGGCAGGAAGATCTCGCCCTTCTCGTACCGCTTGCCTACTGTGTCCAAAGCGGGGATGAGCTTCTGATTGATGATGTCCAGCGGCTCTGTTGTCTCCAACAGCACACGGGTCAGCTGGGCACATTCCGCCTTCAACCCCCGTGCTACTGCTGTCTCCAAATCCACCTGGGTGGCTGGGGCAGAGGTGGTTGGGGCAGGGGCTGCATTGGCAAAGCGGGCGATATAGGCGGCGCTGTCCTTGTCCTCTCCGGAGAGCACCTTGAAGGCGGCGATGGCATCCATGATGGCCGCCTGGTTGGGATTGACGATAGGCAGATCTAGGCCGCAGTGGAGGGCTTGGATGAGGAAATTGGAGGTGATGTGCATCCGTTCCGGCAGGCCGAAGCTGATGTTGGACACGCCCAACATGGTGTGCAGTCCCAGCTCCTCTGTCACCCGACGCACGGCGTTCAGTGTCTCCTGCGCCTGCTCCTGCTGGGCGGAGACGGTGAGGGTCAGGCAGTCAATGATGACGTCCTCTTTGGGGATGCCATGGGCCAGCGCGGCGTTCAAAATCCGCTCCGCCAGGTCAAACCGCTGCTGTGCCGTCTCCGGCAGGCCGTTCTCGTCCATGGCCAGCCCCACCACGGCAGCGCCGTACTTCTTCACGATGGGCAGGATGGCCTCCAAAATCTCCGCCTTGCCGTTGACCGAGTTGACGATGGCTCGTCCACAGCAGGCGCGCAGACCGGCCTCGATGACCTCTGGGTTGGTGGAGTCAATTTGCAGGGGCAGGGAGACCACCGACTGGATGGCCTTGACCACATCGGTCATCATAGCCACCTCGTCGATGCCAGGCAGACCTACGTTCACGTCCAAAATGTCCGCGCCTGCGTCCTGCTGAGACATGGCTTGGTTCAGGATATAGTCCAGATCGTGTTCCCGCAGTGCCTGCTGGAACCGCTTTTTACCGGTGGGGTTGATGCGCTCGCCCACCACTCGCACGCCGGTGAGCTCCGCCACCTGAGAGGCAGAGCAGACCCCGCGGCGCTTGGGCGGACGGGTCACTTCCGGCGGCTGGGTGCCGATGGCGTGGCGCAGCTCCTGGATGAACGCCGGAGATGTGCCGCAGCAGCCGCCCAGGATACGGACGCCCAGCTGGGTGAAAGGCACCATCTCACGGGCGAACTCCGCCGCTGTGATGGTGTACTCATTGGTCTGGGGATCAGGCAGGCCGGCGTTGGGCTTGACCACCAGGGGCAAGTCCGTCCACTGCCGCAGCTCCTCTGCCAACGATAAAATCTCAGCTGGCCCCAGGGAGCAGTTGAAGCCCACGGCGTCCACCCCCAGCCCTTCCAGAGTCATGGCCATAGCGGGGACGGTGGTGCCGGTGAAGGTGCGGCCGTTGCCCTCAAAGCTCATGGTGGCCAGGATGGGCAGGTGCGTGTGCTCTTTGGCGGCCAGGACGGCGGCTTTCATATCGTAGAGGTCGGTGAAGGTCTCAAATACAATGAGATCTGCTCCGGCGTCCTGAGCGGCCACCACCATCTCTCGGTAAAGTTCATAGGCGTCCTCAAAGGATAGGGTGCCCAATGGCTCCAGCAGCTGCCCGATGGGGCCGCAGTCGAAGGCCACATAGGTCTCCGTCCCGGCGGCGGCGTCCTGCGCCAGCTGGATGCCCTTGGTGATGACCTGGGCTGGGGTGTAGCCGCTGTTCTTCAGTTTATACCCATTGGCCTGGAAGGTGTTGGCGTAAATGACTTGACTGCCGGCGGCGATATAGCGGCGGTGGATGTTGGCCACCACCGCCGGGTCAGTGAAGCAGAGCAGTTCCGGCAGTTCCCCCAGCTTCAGCCCGGCGGCTTGGAGCTGGGTACCCATAGCGCCGTCCAGCAGCAGATACCCGCTGCGCAGGCGTTGGCGAAGGTCTGTCATGATGAGACTCCTTTCTCTTTGTGGCAGATGCGGCCGGAACGGCGGATCTGACAGGAATGGTAGAGACGACAGCCCACGCAGCCAGGCTGCGGAGGCTGAGGTGGGGTAGGGGAGATGCCCAAAAGGGCGGTAACGGATTTCCGAGGGAGGAGCAGGTGGTTGGCGCTGACGGTCAGACCCAACCGGCGCTGGGTGTCCAGCAAGGCGCACAGGTCGGATTGCAGCTGCAAGGGCAGGTCGCCATAGCCAGGGCTGTACCGCCCGGTTAAAAACTGTCCCCGTTCCTCCACTTTTTTGCGCAGGTAGTCTTCCACCTGGTCGCACAGGCACTCGATGGCGGCGCTGGCGCAGCCGTCCAGAATCACCGCTTGACTCAGATCCCGTGCCTGTGTCCGGCGGATGAGCTGTTCTGTCTCCAGTCCCAAGGTGGCGGCCAGGAGGATGCAGTGGGTGCAGCCGTCCAGGTGACGGCGGATGTCCTGACCATCCAGGCGGATACGGGTGCCCTCTAGGGAAAAGTCCGTCAGAGGAAAGGCACGCCAGGTGACCTTGGGGGTGACGGCGGCCAACAGCTGCTGTCCGCACTGCTCCACCTCCGCCAACAGCCCTGCCGGAGGCACGGCGTGCCCACCACCCAGATAGCGCAGCACCTCATTGGGGTCGATGGACAGGGGAGCAGGTTGGAACATAGCAGAAGCACCTCCGAGATTTGGTTCAGCGGTTGGATAGGAAAAGGGAAACCCCAGTCAATTTGACAGGGGTTTCACGGAAAAAAGTTCACGGATTGGGTTGGGAGCTTTTCTCCAGAACCCAGCGCTTGAAGGTTCCGGGAGAGACGTGGAGCATCTGGGCAGCGGAGCGCGCACTGATCTCGCCGGCCGTATACATGGCGTACACGGAGGCGAATTTACGCGGCCGTTTTGCAGGGGGCCGACCCAGGCGGACACCCCGGTCACGGGCATTTTTCAGCCCTTCACTTTGGCGTTTGACCAAATCCGCATGACGGTTTGCCTCATCCTGACGAATCAGCTCCAGAATCTGTTCCGCCAACGCTTCATCCGCCAGCAGATTGCGAATCTTACATTCAGTTTCCTTCAACACGGGGACCCCTCCAAATCATCCATGTGAATTCCGCAGAACCCTTGAAAAGCGCCCGATGGAACGGGTTCCACAGTAACTTCATTATATTGAATGTGTTTGGGGTTGTCAACGAAAAAAATCAATATTTTTGGGAAATGGGTCGAAGGAAGTGTCTGTTTGTGGACTTTCTTTGTGCATAAGAGAAACACACCGAGGAGCGGATCCTCGGTGTGTTTGGGTTTTATCTGACTAGCGGAGCATTCAATAAAAGCCTCGCAGAGTTCCGGCAGGATGCCGGAATAGAATGCTTGTATTTTACCGAAACCCAGTTAGATCTTCTTCCACTGAACGCCCTGCTTGGTGTCCTTCAGCTCGATGCCCATGGCCTTCAGCTCATCACGGATGCGATCCGCTTCCGCCCAGTTCTTGGCGGCACGAGCGGCCTGACGGTCGGCGATCATCTGCTCTACCTTTTCGTCCAGGCTCTCCTCCTTCCGGCTGTACAGCAGACCCAGCACATCGGTGAACTCATGCACCATGTCCAGGCAAGCCTGTGCGCCAGCCTTGGTGGGCTGGTTTTCGTCGGCGGTGGCGATGTTGATGGCACGCACCAGCTCGAACAGGACGGAGATGGCGTTGGCGGTGTTGAAATCATCGTCCATGGCCTCGTCGAACCGCTGGCGGTAGCTGTCGAAGGTGTCTGCCAAAGCGGCTTCTGCGGCGTTTTTGTCGCCCTCAGCACCGTTTGCCGCCAGGTACTTCAGGTGATCCTCGGCGGAGTACAGGCGATCCAGAGAGTTCTGTGCCTGATGGAGGATGTCGGCGGAGTAGTTCAGGGGGCTGCGATAGTGGGCGGAGAGCATGAACAGACGGATGGTCTCGTAGCCGTAGGCTTCTGCCGCTTCTCGGACGGTGAAGAAGTTGCCCAGGGACTTGGACATCTTCCGGTTGTCGATGTTCAGGAAGCCGTTGTGCATCCAGTAGTGGACGAACTCACAGCCGTTGGCCGCTTCGGACTGGGCGATCTCATTTTCGTGGTGGGGGAACTGCAAATCCTCCCCGCCGCAGTGGATGTCGATGGTCTTGCCCAGGTAGCGGTTGGACATGGCGGAGCATTCGATGTGCCAGCCGGGACGGCCGGGGCCCCAGGGGGAATCCCAAGCGGGTTCGCCGGGCTTAGCGGCCTTCCACAGGGCGAAGTCCAGGGGATTTTCCTTCACGTCTCCCACGGCGATACGGGCGCCGGACTGGAGATCCTCGATGGGCTGATGGGAGAGCTTGCCGTAGCCCTTGAATTTCAGGGTGCGATAGTACACATCGCCATTTTCCACCGGATAGGCGTAGCCCTTGTCGATGAGGGTCTGCACCATGTCGATGATCTGCTGCATATTTTCCGTGGCCTTGGGGTGGATGGTGGCGGGACGGACGCCCAGACCCTGTGCGTCGGTGAAGTACTCCTGGATGTACTTTTCCGCCACTTCCTGGGAGGTGATGCCCTCCTCGTTGGCACGCTTGATGATCTTGTCGTCCACGTCGGTGAAGTTCTGGACGAAGGTCACGTCGTAGCCGCGGTATTCAAAATAACGGCGCAGGACATCAAAGAGGATGATGGGGCGGGCATTGCCCACATGGATGAAGTTGTATACCGTGGGGCCGCAGGCGTAGATGCTCACCTTGCCCGGCTGGATGGGGACGAATTCTTCCTTCTGACGGGACATGGAATTGAAAATCTTCATACGAAAAACTCCTTCTTCATGCGTTCAAAGTTTGGACGGCAGGACAAAGAAAATCGCCTCCCGCCCAGGTAGGCAAGAGGCGATGGAAAAATCGCGGTTCCACTCTCATTTATCACTCGAACAGGCCGGTAACGAGGCCAAGACGGGGACATTACTCCCTTGCTCCCGGGCGCACTTCACACAGAGCCGCAGGAGCCGGCTTTCATCCGATGGCCTGCCCTCGCTGGAACTGCCGCTTGAGCTGTGTTACTCTTCCCGTTCCGCGCAAATGATCATATCGAGCTTCATCGTATCATCTCTGCCGCCCGATGTCAAGGAAAATCCTTACTTGTTCCAGTTCAGGACGTCCCGATTTTTCACAAAATACTCGATGCCGGAGTAGGCGGTGGTGACCAAGATGACCCCGTTGCACACCCAGTCCAGGGGCTGGATGCAGAGCAGGAGCATGATGCAGATGCATACCATGGTAGAGGCGGTCTTGACCTTGCCTGACCACCCGGCGGCGATGACCCGTCCGTTGTCCACTGCGATCATCCGCAGAGCGGAGACGGCCAGTTCTCGGGCGATGACCACCACCAAGATCCATGCCGGCATCCGTCCCCAGCTGACGAACATGGACATGGCGGACAGGACGAGGACTTTGTCTGCGATGGGATCCATGAATTTGCCGAAATCCGTGACCTGGTTGCGGTGACGGGCGATGTAGCCGTCCAGAAAATCGCTGAGGGAGGCCAGAATAAAGATGGCCAAGGCAACGGGCAGGTGGTAGGGGAAATCCAGGTAGCAAACGAGCAAAAAGAGAGGGATCAAGATCACCCGGAACAGTGTAATTTTATTGGCTGTGTTCAAAAGGATTCACCTGCTTCTGTGTCGTCGATTTCTCCCATCATATCACCATCCGCAACATCCGTCAATCGCACTGGCACAAAGGTGCCGGCAGGGAGATCACCGGCGGCGGTGAAATACACATGACCGTCAATATCAGGGGAGTCAGCATAAGTGCGCCCTACGAAACAGCCCATCTCGTCATCGAAGCCTTCGCACAGCACCTCCACCGTTTCGCCCAGACGGCTTTCGTTGTAGGCGTCCATGACTCGGCTTTGAAGCTCCACCAGCAGCTCCAGCCGATGGGCGGCCACATCCGGCTCCACCTGGTCAGGCATACTGGCGGCAGGGGTGCCTTCCTCCGGAGAGTACTGGAACACACCGGCACGTACCAGGTGTTCTTCCCGCAAAAAGTCGCACAGCTCCTCAAATTCCGCTTCCGTCTCGCCGGGCAGGCCGGTGATGAGAGAGGTGCGAAAGACGGCGTTGGGGATTTTTGCGCGAATCTTGTCCAGCAGCGCCACGATCTCCGCCTTGGAGCCGCGGCGGCACATGGCGGTCAAGATCCGATCACTGCAATGCTGGAGGGGGATGTCAAAGTAAGGCAAGATCTTTTCTTCCGATGCAATGGTGTCGATCAGCTCATCAGTGAGCTGGTCGGGATACATATAGTGCAGACGAATCCAGTGGAAGTTCATCCTGCACAGCTGCCGCAGCAGCTCCGGCAGACGGCGGGCGCCGTACAAGTCCATGCCGTATCGGGTGATGTCCTGGGCGATGATGATCAGCTCCTTCACCCCATTCTCAGACAGGGTGTGGGCTTCCTGCAAAATGTCCTCCGCCGGACGGCTCCGGTACTTGCCTCGCAGCTTGGGGATGACGCAGAAGGCACAGTGGTTGCTGCACCCCTCGGCGATCTTCAGGTAGGCCAGGTAATCCGGGGTAGACAGCAGCCGCTGTCCACCTTCGTTGGTATGGTCGATGTCCCCGTAAAATTCCGGCGTCCGGTCGGCCATGACTTCCTCAATGGCCTGGACGATGTCGGTGTAGTTGCCCGTGCCCAAAATGCCGTCCACTTCGGGCAGGGATTCCTTGATTTCCTCCCGATAGCGCTGGGCAAGACAGCCGGAGACTAAGATCTTCTTCACCTGGCCAGCCTCTTTCAGTTGAGCCACTTGTAAGATCTGACCGATGGCCTCCTCCTTGGCGGCATCAATGAAGCCGCAGGTGTTGATGACACATACATCTGCCCCCTCCGGAGTGGGGAGCAGGAGATGACCAGCGGCCTGGGTGAGATACATCATCTGTTCGCAGTTGATGCGGTTTTTGTCGCAGCCCAGGGAGATAAAAGCGACGTTATAGTGATTCAAAGGAAATTCCTCCTAGGGATAGGGTTCAAATTTATCCTGCGCCTCTTTGTACCGGCTCAGCCCCTCCTGGATCTCGCTCCAGGAGAACCCGCGCCGAGCCAGAAAGGCGGACACCTTGCCCAGCTCCTTCCGGTCGGGTACTTTATTGCGCAGTTTTTTCTCAATCAGCCGGTCGAGCACATCCTCCGGCGTCTCCACCTCCGACAGGGCGTCCTCCCAATAGGTGCGGGGAACCTTGCGGCGGTACAGCTCGGACTGGATTTTTCGTGTGCCGTAGCCCCGTCCAGCGTAGTGCCGTGCCAAAATTTTGGCGTACTGCCCGTCATTCAGCGCCCCGATCTCCTCCATATAGTCGGCGGCAGCTTGCGCATTTTCTCGGCTGTGCCCTTTTTGGGTGAGCTTATCCACCAGCTCCCCCTTGGACAGGGCACGGGAGCCGATGATGCGGGCGGCGGCGGACATGGCCTGACTGCGGCTGGCGCAGCGGGTCAGCTCGGCGTAGGTGTCCTCCTCCAAGGTCAGACCGGCGCAGAGGGAAAAGCGAAGCATTTCGTCCTCGGTGACTTTGAGCAGCTTCTCCCCCTCGAAAAAGACCAGATACCGCCCCTGGACATGGGGGGAGGGCTGGATCCGTTGGATGCGGCGCATCAGTCCTCAAAGTCCTCCGCCGTCACATCAATGGATTCGGCAGGCTCCACAGATCGGCCAGCGGCTTTGGCGGCAGCCAGGGACTGGCGGCTCATGAGTTTGTAGGCGTTGGCGCGGATCTCCGTCTCCAATGCCTGGGCTTCCTCTGGATGCTCTTTGAAATAGTTCTTGGCATTGTCTCGCCCCTGCCCCAAGCGGGTCTCGCCCATGGAGAACCAGCTGCCGGACTTTTCCACCAGCCCCAGCTGAACGCCCAGGTCGATCAGCTCCCCTTCCTTGGAGATGCCTTCGCCGTACATGATGTCAAACTCCGCTTCCCGGAAGGGGGGAGCCACCTTGTTCTTGACCACTTTGGCGCGGGTGTGGCTGCCGATCATGTCGGTGCCCACCTTCAAGGTCTGCACCTTGCGGATGTCGATGCGCACGGAGGCGTAGAATTTCAAGGCACGGCCGCCGGTGGTCACTTCCGGGTTGCCGTAGGACACGCCGATCTTCTCACGGAGCTGGTTGATGAAGATGACGATGCAGTGGGTCTTAGAGATACAGCCTGCCAGCTTCCGCAGCGCCTGGCTCATCAGTCGGGCGTGAAGCCCCACGAAGCTCTCTCCCATCTCCCCCTCGATCTCTGCACGGGGCACCAGAGCGGCCACCGAGTCCACTACCACCAGATCCACTGCGCCGGAGCGCACCAGCTGTTCGGTGATCTCCAATCCCTGCTCGCCGGTGTCCGGCTGGGAGATGAGCATGGAGTTGATGTCCACACCCAACGCCTGGGCGTAGGTGGGATCCATAGCGTGTTCGGCGTCGATATAGGCCACTTCGCCGCCCATCTTCTGAGCCTGCGCCACCACATGGAGCGCCAGGGTGGTCTTGCCGGAGGATTCCGGCCCATAGATTTCAATGATACGGCCACGGGGCAGGCCGCCGATGCCCAGCGCCAAGTCCAGGGACAGGGAACCGGTGGGGACGGCGTCCACCTGCATATTGGGTCGGTCGCTCATGCGCATGATAGAACCTTTGCCATACGCGCGCTCGATCTGGGCGATGGCAGTAGCCAATGCTTTCTCCTTATCAGCGGCGGGAGCAGCGGTGTATGCACTGTTGTTTTTCTTTGCTGTTGCCATAAGATACCTTCATCCTTTTCCAAAATCAGGTTTAAGTGTGTGTAAAATCGGCGTCACAACGTGGCTTCTACGCCACGGAGGATGCCGTTGTAGTCCTTGTGTTGGGTGATGTTTCGATACCCGTACTGAGCCAAAAGATCGGATACATCCTCCGCCTGGTCGTAACCCACTTCAAACAGGAGCGTCCCCTGCCGCCGCAAGGCCAGCTTCCAGTGCTGAGCCAGGTAACGGTAGAACGCCAGACCATCTGCCCCACCGTCCAGCGCCAGCAGCGGCTCGTAGTCCCGCACGGACACATCCAGCCCGGGAATGTCTCCGGAGCGGATGTAGGGGGGATTGCAGACGATGACGTTGAAATCCCCTAAAAAATGGGTGGGCGGCTGAAGGGCGTCCACAGTCAGGATGGTGGTGCGGGTGGCCAGGCCATTTTGACGGGCGTTCTGCCGGCAGATTCGGAGGGCGTCCTCGGACAGGTCGCCCAGCACCACCCGACAGTTTTCCGCGTGCTTGGCCACGGCCAGACCGATGCAGCCGCTGCCGGTGCATAGATCCAGCACCCGACCGTGTTCCCCTGCCGCTTTGGCCAGCTCAATGGCACGGGCGGCGATGATCTCTGTGTCCGGACGGGGGATGAGGACGGCAGGAGTCACCGTCAGGGGCAGGCCATAAAAGTTCCACTGGCCGATGATATAGGCCACCGGCTCACCGGCCAGGCGGCGCTGGACATCTGCTTCCAGCTGTTCCTCCACCGGACGGGGGGCGTACAGGCGGCTGTCTTTGAAAAATTCCTCCTGGCTCTTGCCTGCGGCGCGGCAGATGAGCTCCCGTGCTTCCAACTGCGCCGCCTCCACGCCCGCTTTCCGCAGACGCTGACGGATGTCCAAATATAAGTCGTTATAAGTCTTTGCCATGTCTCTCTGCCTCTCCAACCTTACGAAATCTGAAATCAGCTCACCAAGCGTCCTGCCCCTTCTTCTCCGGAATGACTGCCTTCAGGGAGGCGATGCCCACCTGGATCATGGAGTCGTCTGGCGGGTTGGTGGTGAAGTTCTGAAGCCACAGGCCGGGGGCAGTGACAAAGCGGGTCACCGGATTGTCGTGGCGTCCCACATAGCGGTTGATCTCATAGGCGATGCCCACCAGCACCGGCAGCAGAAGCAGCTTGCAGACCATTTGCAGCAGGATGCCGTCCACCTGGACGATGGAAAAGAGCAGGATGGACAGCACCAGCACCACAAAAAGGAAGCTGGTACCGCAGCGGGGGTGGTGCCGCGGCATATTGCGGACGTTCTCCACCGTCAGCTCCAACCCCTTTTCGTAGCAGAAGATAGACTGATGTTCTGCCCCGTGGTAGGCAAAGACCCGCTTGATGTCCTTCTGCTTGGAGCAGAGGATGAGATAGGCCAAAAAGATGGCGATGCGCAGCACGCCCTCCAGCAGGTTGCACACCAGGTAACTGGAAATAACTTTTTGCAGCAGGCCGCCCAAAAAGGCCGGCAGCAGGATGAACAGGCAGACGGAAAAGCCAATGCCCAGGATGACAGCCAGAGCAACCACGATTTTGGTCATTCCCTCGCTGCCCAGCTTGTTTTCCAGCCAAGTCTCAAACTTAGACGGCTGCACTTCCTCCTCCTCGTCCTCCGGATAGAACTCGGCGGAGTACATCAGTGCCTTCACGCCTTTGACCATGGAATCCAGAAAGTTCACCGCGCCCCGAATCAAGGGCACGCCCAGGATGGGGTGCCGTTCCTTGATGAGATGCAGTTCCTCGATCTTGGTCTCCAGCTCCCCGTCTGGTTTCCGGATGACGATGGCCTGTTTTTCCGGGCCACGCATTAAGATCCCCTCGATGAGCGCCTGACCACCGATGGTGGTGCGGAAATCCTGAGGGTGTTCGGATGGTTTGTTCATAGGTAAATTGATCTCCTTGTTACGGTTCTTGAACGGTGGGGTTGAGCATGGGCAAGCGGATGGTCACAATGCAGCCGCCCCCCTCGGCGTTGGCGATGGTGAGCTGTCCGTTGAGACGGGTGATGATCTCGTCACAGACTGCCAGACCGATGCCGCTGCCCCGAGCCTTGGAGGAGCCTTTGTAGAACTTCTCCTTCACATGGGGCAAGTCTTTCTCCGCCACGCCGGGGCCGTGATCTCGGATGAAGATGACCACCGCATCCCCTTCCCGTTTCAGGCCAACTTCAATGACCTGATCACTGCCGCCGTGCTTGGCGGCGTTGTCCAGCAGGTTGGAAAACACCTGCCGCAGCCGTTCCGGATCGCCGGGGATGGGCGGGAATTCTTCCTCGCAAGGATGATAGTCCAGCCGGATGTGTTTTTTTCGGTATAGCTGCCGGTAAGTGAATATAGCGTCTTCGAATTCTGCCTGGATGTCCACCGGCTCCACGTTCAGCGTGAACCGGCCGTCCTCAATACGAGAGAACTCCAACAGCTCCTCCACCATCTTGGACAGGCGGTGCCCCTCGCTGACGACAATGGACAGACCCTTCTGGATGCTCTCCGGATCCGTCACTTCGCCGGACAGCAGCGTTTCGCTCCAGCCGTTGATGGCGGTCAAAGGGGTGCGCAGCTCGTGGGAGACGGAGGAGATGAACTCGGTCTGCATCTTGTTGTTCTGGCTGATCTTCTGGGACATCTCGTTGATGGTGGTGGCCAGCTCCCCGATCTCATCATCGTATTTCGGCTCGATCTGGATCCCGTAGCTGCCGGCTGCAATGCGTTTGGCTGTCTCGGTGATGCTGGCCATGGGCTCAACGATGGAGCGGATAAAGTACAGGTTGGTCACATACACCATGGTCACTGCGGCCAGACTGACTCCCAAGGCGATGAGGATGAGCAGCAGGAACTGATGATCCACCAATTCCAAGCTGGACACCAGCCGCACCACCCCCTTGATCTCCTCTCCATAGAAGATGGGGCAGGAGACTGCCATGATGCGCTCTCCTGTGGCGGGGTTCTGTCCGGACCAGGAGGAGACTTCCTGCTGCTTGATGGCGGAGGTGATGTCCGCCGTGTCCGGACTGCCGCCGGAGGTGAGGCCGTAGGAGGACAGGACGATCTGGCCGGAGGTGTTGATGAATTGCAGTTCCAAGGATTCCTGCTTGTCGAAGTCGTTGATATAGTAGTTGGCCATCTCCAGATACACCTGCTCCGAGGTGGCGTAGTTGGAGAAAAAGTCGCTGACCGCAGTGGCTCGAGTCTGCATAGCGGAGCAGATGCTGTTATAATAGTAGTTCCCCACAAAGGCGGAGAAGGCGGTCACAGCCAACAGTAGCACAAAGAAGACCATGCCGATGCTGTTGACCATCCAGCGCCGGCGAATGCCTTTATTGATTCCTTTTTTCATAGGCAGCTCATCCCGTCATAAGGAGCCGGATAGGGCTCCGGCATCACAGTTAAAATCCCCATTTGTATCCATAACCCCAAACGGTGGTGATATAGGTGGGATTGGTGGGGTCGTCCTCCACCTTCAGACGCAGACGGCGGATATTCACGTCCACGATCTTCACTTCCCCATAGTAGTCCCGCCCCCAGACGGACTCCAAAATCTCATCCCGAGACAGGGCTTTGCCTGGGTTGTCCATAAACAGCTTGATGACCGAGTATTCCACCTGGGTCAGCTTGATGCGCTTGCCATTCTTCTCCAGCGTCCGGTTTCGGGTGTTGAGCAGGAAGGGGGGCTGGAAGATCTCGCCGCTGTCTGCCTGCTTTTCCTCCCCGCCGCTCCGGCGGTACAGGGCGTCCACTCGGGCGGTCAGTTCCGCCGGAGAGAAGGGCTTGGTCACATAGTCGTCGGCGCCGGTCATCAGGCCGGTCACCTTGTCCATCTCCAGCGTTCGGGCGGTGAGCATGATGATGCCCATCTTGGAATTGGTGGCGCGGATGCGGCGGCAGACCTCAAAGCCGTCGATGCCGGGCAGATTCACGTCCAGCAGGGCAATGCGGGTCTCCGGATGTTCTCGTAAGATCTCCAGCGCCTCCTCCCCGGTGGTGGCCTCCAGGGTGTCGTAGCCGGCGCGGTTCAGATTGAGGACGACAAAACTGCGAATGTTGTCTTCATCCTCTAAAACAAGTACCTTTCGCATGAAAATGACCTCCAAATGATAGAAAAACGATAAAAGTTCCGTTGCACGATCAGTCGTTAGACCAGTGGGGCTGGATCAGATGGAACTGCTCCTTCAGGGTATCCTCAGTCAGCCCACAGTCCCAGTCGCAGTCGAAAAACTCTGCCGAGTAGACGGCGTTGGATTCAGAGCGCAGGACGAAGCGACCGCTTTTCTGTGTCCGGTCGAAACGGCTCTGCCGGTCGCTGCTGGTGGTCTTGTAGATGGCTAGGAAGGGGGTGGGGGTGTCCCGTTTCGAGCCTCGGTAGTAGAACACGATGCCGTGCTCCATTGTGGCGCTGGAAGTGTTCTCCGTCCGCATCAGGCTGATGTGTCCTGTCCAGTGGCTGGGACACATCAGATACCAGCCATCATTGGTGTTGTGATAGGTGGAGCAGGCCAGATGGAAGGCGCCGGAGATGTCATACTGCTGCCAGTGGAGGGAGTAAAACTTCTCCTTGCCGGCGGACTGCCCATAGCTCTCCACCAGGGAGGGGATGGGGATCTCTATGATGCCATCCGAATTGATGTCCTGTTCCTGGGTCAGGTTGCTGCGCAGGGTGGCGGAGCTGTTCAGCTCTCCTTTGCCCATGGAGATGTTGGTCAGATCCTCCTCCTGGACGGCTAGAATATCCGTGATGACCGTAGAACTGCTGACCTCCCCGCTGGGAGCCAGGGCAGAACCGGTGACATACAGGGCGGTGTGCCGGTTGGGCAGAGGGGAACAGGTGACCCGATCGATGGAACTGAGTTTTTTGGACAGGAAAACACTGTTGTGCATGGTCATCCTGCCGCCCTCGGCCACATAGTAATCTGCTCGGTTGCTGTCCTGGTCAGAGGTACGCAGCTGGATGAGGACGATCTCATCATTGCCGTCCTGATTCAAGTCGTCCACGGTGTATTTGGTGTAGGTGGAGCTGCTGAGCATTTCCGTCAGATTATAATTGTCCAGGGAGTAGGCGGACAGCGCGTAGACAGTGGGGGAGAGCTGCCAGCTGATGAGCAGCTCCCGCATAGAGTCGGAGCCGCCCTGGAGCTGGCAGACCACCACCGAGTTGATGGCCGTACCGTTGCCCTCGATGACCAAAGCAGGGGCATAGCGGTTTGGCTCGATCTGCCGGAAGATATAAATTTTCAAGGATTGGCTTTCCGCTGAGTTGTCCCGGAAAAAGGCGATGGCCTCATCGGTGCCATCGTTGTCCAGGTCGGTGAGCTGGACGGACTGGAGGTTGGAGCCAGTGAGGGGGGCAGAGTACTCCAGCCCTCGGTCTAAAATGTCCTCCAGACAGGTCTGCAAGCTCTCATATTCGGCGGATGCTTTGGGCAGCTGATAGAGATCTTCGCCGGACTTGAGACCGCATCCGGTGAGGGTGATAGCGGTCAAACAGGCCAGCAGCAGGGATAACAGGTTTCGCATGGTGTTTTCTCCTGAAAATCAGGTGGATTCTGATTTTGACAAACAAAAAGGCATTGGCGGCACAACGGACACAATGCCACAAAGGTTCAACTTACATTTTAACATAAAAAGGGGGGAATTCCTACACCATTTTCTAGCCAATTTCTCGCCAAAGAAATTCCTTTTTTCTATTGCCTTTTTCCGGTTCATCCTGTATAATAGCTTGTGCAGTCCGCTGATAGGCGGACGTTTCGCCCGCCGGTGTGTTGGAACTGGTAGACGAGGTGGACTCAAAATCCATTGCCAGCGATGGCGTGCGGGTTCGATTCCCGCCACCGGTACCAAGAAACCCGCCCAGAGTGTTATGTTCTGGGCGGGTTCTTCTTTGTTTTGCCGTGTTTGTGTCGATAAACTGTTGTGTTGTCAACCTGTGCTGTTTTTGGTTACCCCAATTTTGCCCCCTTACAGCGCCGAAAGATGCCCTCCATATCTGTCCCTCATATCCTGCTGCATCGTGTGGAGATGGCGGCAGAGAAATCCATTGCTGGGCAACAATCAAAAGCCACGATAGCTTTAAAGGAAAAACGGTTGAATTTGTCTGAAAAACCACCAATCTTCGGAGCGGTGGTTTTCTTCATATCCAAGAGCAGGAGTGTAATAGGTTGGCGTATATGTTACAGGCATGAGATATGATACTCTGCCCGATGCAGGACGGGGGGAGCAGGGAAATAAAATGCTGGAACCATTCCAGATACATCCAAAAATCATTGCTTTGCCGCAGAAAAGCGGCTATAATAGCCTTATTGTTCCATTATAGTCCAGACGATATGGGTTTGGAGTCTCTACCGGAAACCGTTATTTTTCGACTAATGGAGGGTCACGGGGGCGCAGTCTGCGTACTCCGCTTGTGACGTTTCAATCTCGGAAAGCGGCAGGCTGTCTTGTGCAGTTGGCCGCCTTTTTGCGTTTGTCCGGTGGGGCAGGGGACAAAAAACGAAAAGAGAAGAAAGGGAAGAAACATGAATCAGATTTTGACCGACATCATGGCAGTCATCGGCGTGGTGCTCAATGGCCTGCCCCAGGGCTTGCTGGCACTGACCTTCGGCTTTGCCTCCATCCCCACCGCCCTGGCCTTCTTCGTCGGCGCCGTCGGCAACACCGTCACCCAGAGCGTGGCACCCATCTCCTTCCAGGCCGAGACCATCACCTACGCCGGCACTGCGGGCAAGAACCGCTCCGAGTGCTGCACCATGGTGTTCTTTGGCGCTGTCATCATGACCATCATCGGCTGCTGCGGTATGCTCACCAAGATCGTGGACTTCATCGGCGCAGACATCGCCAACGGCATGATGGCCGGCGTGGGCATCATGCTGGCCGCCACCGCCATCGACATGGTCAAGAAGGAAAAGGTCGCCGGCGGCGTCTCCCTGGCTGTGGCACTGGTCACCTACGTCCTCACCAGCCAGAGCAGCAACACCTTGGTCTACACCATCCTGGCCTCTGTTGTGGCCTCCTGTGTGGTCACCATGATCTATGGCAAGGTCTCCAAGAAGGAGCAGGAAGCCATCGTGGTGGTGGACGACAAGTTCAAGCGTCAGAAATTCACCATCAACAGCCGGGTCATCATGGGTGCCCTGGGCATGGTCTGCCTGAACATTGGCTCCAACATCTCCTTCGGCGCCATCACCGCCTCCATGGCTCCCAACGCCAACTTCAACGTGGATAACCTGACCGTTATCTCCTCCCTGGCCGATATGGCGTCCTCCTTCTTCGGCGGCGCACCCGTCGAATCCATCATCTCCGCCACCGCTGCCGCTCCTCATGCCGTCTGGTGCGGCGTGGCCATGATGCTGGTCATCGGTGTCCTGCTCCTGGCCGGCATCCTGCCCAAGATCAGCAAGTTCGTACCCCCTGCCTCCATCGCCGGCTTCCTCTTTGTCCTGGGCGTCTTTAAGACCGTTGCGCTGGATGCACCCGCAGCCCTGGCCAATGCGCCCGCCGTCGGCGGCATCACCATGGTGGCCACTGCCATCACCAACCCCTTCATCGGCATGATCGCTGGCCTCCTCGCCAAGTTCATTGGTCTTTAATCCCTTCATCGCACCCAAAGGAGTTGTCACTATGGAACATTATGAGATCGAAGTCTGCGGCGTCCGCCGTCAGCTCCCTTACATCCCCATCAAGAAAGATCTGGCCTTCGCCAGCTTCGTCATCATCAGCGACACCGAGCTGATCTCCGCCTGCGGCAAGGAGCTGGCCGACCGCATCGGCCCCGTAGATGCCCTGGTCACTGCGGAAGCCAAGGGCATCGCTCTGGCCTATGAGGTCAGCCGTCAGATGGGCTTAAAGGAGTTCATCGTCATCCGCAAGAGCGTGAAAGCCTACATGAAAGATGTGGTGGAGACGACCGTCAATTCCATCACCACCACCGAGATGCAGCGCCTGTACCTGGACGGGGTGGAGGCGGACAAGATTCGGGGCAAGAATATCTGTCTCCTGGACGATGTCATCTCCACCGGCGAGTCCATGCGAGCGATGGAGACGTTAGTCCAGCAGGCTGGCGCCAACGTGGTCGCCCGTGCTGCCGTCCTGGCGGAAGGGGAGGCGGCAGACCGGAAGGACATCATCTTCCTGAAGAAGCTGCCGCTGTTCCATGTAGATGAGCAGGGGCATCATACGGAGCTCGAGTAAATTTCCAAGACGAAAGGCCGAACCCACCTTGTGGGTTCGGCTCTTTTCATATCCTCCTTTTCTTTCCGGCTTCTTTTGCGTATAATGACAGTAAGAGCAAAAACTCTACATTAGGTTAGAGTTTTGTGTCCACTTTGTGTTGGAAATCCATCGAAAGGAGAGGCAACTATGGATCACAATCAAAGAGAACACCTGTTGTCCATCGGCGAAATGGCAAAGACGAACCGTGTCTCCATTGCCACGCTCCGATTCTATGACCAGATGGGTCTGCTGAAGCCAAGCTACCGAGACGAGGCGTCCAACTACCGATATTACGACATCTGCCAAACGTCTCGGCTGGACATCATCCGGTACATGAGAAATCTTGGCATGAGTCTGAGCGAGATCCAGACGCTGCTGGAAAAAGAGGACATCATCCTCATCGAGCAGAAGCTCATTGAGAAGAACAACCAGATCCATCAGCAGATGCGGGAGCTGAAAGCCATGCATGAGGCCGTAGAGCGAACCATCCAATCCATTGAGCGTTACCGGAAATCCCCAGCCAGTGGGACGCTCTCCCTGGAATTTATTGATCAGCGATACATTTTATACATTCCCTGCACGGAAAACTTCTATGACGGCGGTGTGGTGGCCTATGAGAAGGCCGTCCGCGCCCTGCGTCGAGATCTGATGAAACGGGACGTGCCCCAGTTGCTCTCCTACAATCTGGGAACCAGCATCAAGAAGGAGCGCTTTGAGCGACAGGAGATGATCGCGGATAAAATCTTTATTTTTGGGGATAAACATTTAGGGGACTATGGAGAGAATATTGCGCTTGTGGAGAGCGGGATGTTCGCCTGCATCTACCTGGATGATTTCGACCAGGAGATGGAGGGGGCGAAAAGGCTGCTGAACTACTGCCGGGACAATCACTATATTTTGAACGGCGATTATATCTGCGAGGAAATGACGGAGCTGAATCTCTTTGAGAACAAAAAGCGGAATATGTTCATGCGCCTGCAAATTCCGGTGGCATTTTCAAAAAGTAAGTGATAAACCCTTGACTCTCTCCTAACATCATACCATATACTGAAAATATAGAAATTCTGAATACGCATTAGGAAAGGAGCTATTATTATGGATAAGATCAAAATCGTGCAGTATGGTTGCGGCAAGATGAGCAAGTACACCCTGCGCTATGCCTATGAGCATGGAGCACAGATCGTCGGCGGCATCGGCCACGGTGCGTCTGTCGGTCAGGACATCGGGGATTGGGCAGAACTGGGCGTTAAGACCGGCATCCTGATCTCCGACAATGCGGAGAAGGTCCTGGACGAGTGCGATGCTGATGTGGCCATCATCACCACCCGCAGCTTCATCGGCGACATTTACGAGGCCATCGAGCAGTGCGTGACCCGCGGCATCAATGTCATCACCACCTGCGAGGAGGCCATCTATCCTTGGACGACCTCCGCAGCCATGATCAACAAGCTGGACAAGCTGGCCCAGGAAAACAGTTGCACCATCACCGGCAGCGGGATGCAGGACATCTTCTGGATCAATATGGTCGGCATCGTGGCGGCAGGCTGTCACAACATCACCAAGATCAAGGGCGCCTACAGCTACAACGTAGAGGAGTACGGCATTGCCCTGGCAGAGGCTCACGGCTGCGGCCTGACGCCAGAGGAATTTGAAGCAGAAATCGCACATCCCACCGACTTTGAACCGTCCTATGCGTGGAACGCCTCTGAGGCCATCTGCAATAAGCTGGGTCTCACCATCAAGAGCATCTCCCAGAAGCACGTCCCCTGTATCCTGGACAAGGACATCTACAGCGAGACGCTGGGCAAGGAGATCAAGGCGGGCAACGCCGTGGGTATGTCGGCCGTGGTCACCATCGAGACCATGCAGGGTGTCACCATCGAGGAGGAGACCATCGGCAAGGTTTACGGCCCCGATGACGGCGATATGTGCGACTGGGAGATCTTTGGCGAACCCAAGACCGAGTTCCGCGTGGTGAAGCCCGCCACCGTTGAGCACACTTGTGCTACGATCATCAACCGTATCCCGTCCCTGCTCCACGCTCCCGCCGGATATGTCACCTGCGACCAGCTGGAGCCGGTAGAGTATCTCACCTACCCCATGGAGTATTACTGCTGAGTCAGGCACAAAGTCAAACAGAAGGCATTTATAGGAGAGCGTCCCACTTTTGTGGGACGCTTTTTTCTTGGCGCAGGCAAAGAAAGCACCCCCCAGCCTTTGGCTGGGGGGTGCATGAGAATCTCAGGAGGGATGATGCTCTCCGCAGTTGTGGCAGTGACCGCAGTCACCGCTGCATCCGATACCGCAGGGGGACTTTCCCGCCTTTTTCAGCTTGACCATATACCGGATGATGGCGGCAACGATGGCCAGAAGCAGAAGGGAGATCAATACAGTACCCATAACACATCCTCCTTATGCAGGAAATTTTTTCGATTGCTGTGTTCAGCGAGCACCCACAGCGGTGGGAGTCTTAAGAGTGTCGGCTTCCTTGTAGGGGCGCACCAGCAGGTAAATGATGGCGGCTACAAAGAAGATGGCGACGATAAGACCGACGATGTGCAGGTTGCCCGTGAAGGCGCAGCCGATCTGGTTGATGATCAGGGCGATGACATAGGCGAAACCGCACTGATAGCCAATGGCGAACCAAGTCCACTTGGCGTTGTTCATCTCCCGCTTGATGGCGCCCATGGCAGCGAAGCAGGGAGCACAGAGCAGGTTGAAGGCCAGGAAGGAGTAGCCGGAGACAGCAGTGAAGGTGGCTGCGATGTTGTTATACACATTGCCGTCGCCGCCGCTGAACAGGATGCCCATGGTGCCAACGATGTTCTCCTTGGCCACCAGACCGGTGATGGAAGCCACGGCGGACTGCCAGTTGCCCCAGCCCAGAGGAGTGAAGATCCAAGCGATGGCGCTGCCGATGGTGGCCAGGATGGAGTGGTCGATCTGGTCTTCTTCAAGCATCTGGAATGCACCGTCTACGAAACCGAAGTAGGTGGTGAACCAGACCAGGATGGTGGACAGCAGGATGATGGTGCCAGCCTTCTTGATGAAGGACCAGCCGCGTTCCCACATGGAGCGCAGAACGTTGCCCACGGTGGGCCAATGGTATGCGGGCAGTTCCATAACGAAGGGAGCGGGGTCGCCGGAGAACATCTTGGTCTTTTTCAGGATGATGCCGGAGACGATGATGCAGGCCATGCCCAGGAAGTAAGCGGAAGTGGAAACCCAAGCGGAGCCGCCGAAGATGGCGCCGGCGATCATCGCAATAAAGGGCATCTTGGCGCCGCAGGGGATGAAGGTGGTGGTCATGATGGTCATGCGGCGGTCACGCTCGTTCTCGATGGTACGAGAGGCCATGATACCGGGCACGCCGCAGCCGGTGCCGATCAGGATGGGGATAAAGCTCTTGCCGGACAGGCCGAACTTCCGGAACACACGATCCAGGACGAAGGCGATACGAGCCATGTAGCCACAGGCTTCCAGGAAGGCCAGCAGCAGGAACAGAACCAGCATCTGAGGCACAAAGCCCAGGACAGCGCCCACGCCGGCCACGATACCATCCAGAATCAGGCCGTTGAGCCAAGGCGCTGCGTTGGCAGCGTCCAGGCCGTTGCCGATGAGGACGGGGATGCCCGGAAACCAAATGCCATAGGTGGAGGTGTCGGGAGCGCCATAGGCTTCCTTGTACTCGGTGTTCTCATACTGTGCCACCGCATTTTCCAGGTCAGCCTTTTTGACGTTGTCCACTGTCTCGACAGCCAAGGTTTCTTCATCTTCTACGTCATAGGAAACATTGGCGTCAGCAGGTGTTGCGGCAACCAGGGCGTCCAGGGCGGCCTTGGCACCTTCTTCGGTGTAACTGTCAGACTCTGCATCCAGTGCGGCAGTGATCTCGTCGCTGCCGTATTCGTTGGCAAAAGCGTCAATGATGAGGTCGGTGTCGCCATATTTTTCTTCGGCGTCTGCGAATTCAGAGGAGCCGATGCCCAGCAGATGCCAGCCGTCCCCGAACACGCCATCGTTGGCCCAATTGGTCGCAGCGCTGCCCACGGTGACCATGGAGATGTAGTACACCAGGAACATGATGACCACGAAGATAGGCAGACCCAGCCAACGGTTGGTAACCACCTTGTCGATTTTGTCGGAGGTGGACAGCTGACCTACATTGGCCTTTTTATAACAGCTCTTGATGATCGAGGCGATGTACAAATACCGGTCATTGGTGATGATAGACTCGGAGTCGTCATCCAGCTCGGTTTCTGCCGCCACAATGTCCTGTTCGATGTGTTCCAGAATGCTGGGATCCAGCTTCAGGGATTCGATGGCCTTGCTGTCCCGTTCAAACAGCTTGATGGCGTACCAGCGCTGCTGTTCTTCCGGCAGGTTGTGGACGGCCACTTCCTCGATGTGAGCGATGGCGTGTTCCACGGGGCCGGAGAAGGCGTGCATGGGGATGGTCTTGACTCCCTTGGCAGCGGTGACTGCGGCCTGAGCGGCCAGCTCCACGCCATCGCCCTTCAGAGCGGAGATCTCCACCACCTGGCAGCCCAGCTCCTTGGCCAGTTGCTTGGTGTTGATGGAGTCGCCGTTCTTGCGCACCACGTCCATCATATTGATGGCGATGACCACGGGGATGCCCAGCTCAGTCAGCTGAGTGGTCAGGTACAGGTTGCGTTCCAGATTGGTGCCATCAATGATGTTCAGGATGGCGTCCGGACGCTGGTTGATCAAATAGTTTCTGGCTACCACTTCCTCCAGGGTGTAGGGGGAGAGGGAATAGATACCGGGCAGGTCGGCGATGATGACATCGTTGTGCTTTTTCAGGCGGCCTTCCTTCTTTTCCACGGTGACGCCGGGCCAGTTGCCGACGAACTGATTGGAGCCGGTGAGGGCATTGAACAGGGTCGTTTTACCACAGTTTGGATTGCCCGCCAGAGCAATGGTGATACTCATGTTGGTGTTCCTCTCTTTCTGCAGTTCTGTGCCAGATGGTAAGTTGCAGCTAACCATTAGGCCAAAGAATCGGGGAAATTCCGTTCCCCGTACCGTGTTGGATCAACTGACTTCGATCATCTCTGCGTCCGCTTTCCGCAGGGACAGCTCATAGCCTCGGACGGTGATCTCAATGGGGTCGCCCAGAGGCGCAACCTTCCGCAGATAAATCTCCACGCCCTTGGTGATACCCATATCCATGATACGGCGCTTGACCGGGCCAGTGCCGTGGAGCTTGACGACCTGAACGGTATCGCCGATGCTCACGTCTCTCAGTGTTTTCATCAGAAAATCCTCCTTTTTCTCCATATTCTACAAAACAATGGCCACCCTGGCGCAGAGCCAGACTCAGACCATGATCTTCCGGGCCATTTCCTCGCTGATGGCCACCCGTGTCTCCTTGACCTGGACGATGACGTTGCCGTTGAGCGCAGTGATGAGCTTTGCTGTGCTGCCCACGACGAACCCCAAGTTCTCCAGGTGCTTTTTCACGTCCGGCTTCCCGCCGATCTTCTGGATGGTCAGTTCCTCCCCGACATTAGCCAAGGTCAAAGGCATCATACGAATCCCTCCCGTTTTTGCAGGTAAATGTTAGCGCAAACTAACTCATCACGATAAAATGAAGTTAGTATCAACTAACCAACTGCTATCATAACACGTTCTGGAAAATTGTCAACGCCCTTTTGACAGAAAATTCACCTGGGAAGGAAATTCGGCAAAACAGCAAAAAAGAGCGGACGAATATTGGCGGAAGTCAACAAAAATGCAAGTGCCATCTGCGGGCGCAGGCGGTAAAACGAAAAACCGACCCAAAGGCCGGTTTTTCGGAAGAGTTGACGTTTTGAGAAGATAGCGGGTAGAAACCGTCACAGCACACCCTGCCAGACCAGGAAGCCCAGAATACAGGTGATGAGGATGAGCAGGGAGACCAGGATGGTGCCCAGGTGCTGCTTTTTCTGCACGGGAGCTGCATCGCTGGAGGAGGGAGCCAGCAGGTTGGCCTTGCGCAGGGCGGTGACGATGGGCTTATAGATGAGCATCGTCAGGGCAGCGTTCAGGATGTACTTGCCCAGGTTGAAGGGCAGAAACACCGGCACCAGCATGGCGGCGACAGTTGCCCGGGGGACACCCATGTAGATGGGGGTGATGAGGAAGTTCCACAGCAGCATGACGGCGGTGGCGGACAGGCAGCCCACGATCAGGCCGATGATAGCGCCCTTCAGGGTATGCTTGCGCTTATAGATCAAGGCGGCCACACAGGCGAAGCAGCAGCTGGAGAGGATGTTCATGACCAGACCGATGGGGCCGGTGGCGCTGATGGTGACCATCTCCACGGCGGCGACCACAACGCCCACCAGAGCGGCGGACAGGGGGCCAAAGATGAAGCCGGCGATGGCGATGATGGTGTCCTTTACGTCCAGGGTCAGGAAGCCGGCCACGGGGGGGATGAGGAAGTGGCAGACGAAGATGACTGCGTAGGCGATAGCGGCCAGCATACCCAGCAGGGTGACTTTCTTGGTGTTGGTGATGTTTGCACTCATGATTGATCGCTCCTTGATGAAAAAATAACACCTGAAAACAGAGTTGTCTTCCAGGTGTTAACTATCATTTTGGCGTGCGAAAAAGGGTGATGAGACTCCCACCACAAAGCTATCATACACGACATTAACACGTCTTCTTCCATCCAGACTATCACTGTTGGTTCCGGAGTTGCACCGAATCCTGCGCCGAAACGCTCGCGGACTTTGACCGCCAATCGGGAATTTCACCCTGCCCTGAAGACACCACTATTCAGCTGTAACCATAGTATAACACGGTCGATTTCCGTTGACAAGGGGGTGGATACGAAAAATTGCACAGGAATGTGGACAAGCGTTTGATCCCAGCGGAAAAAATCCCCACCGTGCCCTGTCCGCAGGGGCTCGGTGGGGAAGGTGAGTTAGAGGAATTTGCTGATGTCCGCCGGAAACGCTTGGTTCATGGTGATGCCGGAGGACAGGAGAAAGGCTGATGCATCGTTCAGGCTCACATGAGCGGGCACATCGAGAACCAGCAGATTTTCCTTTTCCGGATACATCATGGGCAGGGACACATATCCAATGCAGCCATCGGCCAGGAGCGGCCAGCCGTGGTCATCCAGAGCCGTCCCTTCCGGGCGCAGGAGCAGGTCAGAGCATTGGGAGGAGGTGAAATACTCCAAGGTCTGGGACGCTTCCTGCCATTCGTCTGCCACAATGCCGCTGAAATAGGGCTGCAGCTGCTCCAGGAAAAAGGCATCGGAGAACTGCTCCTGGGTCACCTCTCCCAGCAGCTGTACCAGCTGCCCCAGGGTGACCTCCGTTGGGATCTCCAGCCGCAGTCCCATTAGGTTCTCGCCCTTCTGGTCGAACATTTTATACAGATCTACAATGACCGTGCTGGTGAACAGCGCCCCCTTGCCGTAGCGCACCATGTCGTCCAGGTCTGCCTCATAGGCTCGCTGTCGGGCGGCCTGCATGGCAAGGATGTCTTGCAGCGTCATAGCGTTCATGGATTCACCACGTTCTGCGGCTTGCCGTCCAGGAAGCAGCGGAGGTTGTCTACGGCGATATTCATCAGCCGCTGGCGGGCTTCCTTGGTGGCCCAGGCGATGTGGGGGGTCATGATGCAGTTCTTGGCAGTCAGCAGGGGACTGGTGGCAGGCAGGGGTTCCACAGCGGCCACATCCAGGCCGGCGGCGTACATCTTGCCGCTGTTCAGGGCATCTGCCACGTCCTGCTCTACGATGAGCGCGCCGCGGGCGGTGTTCAGCAAAATCACGCCGTCCTTCATCTTGGCGATGGCGTCCTTGTTGATCATCTCACGGTTCTCCGGAAACAGGGGACAGTGGAGGGAGATGATGTCGGACTGGGCGTACAGGGTGTCCAGGTCTACATAGGTGCCGATGGCCTTGCCCGCCTCGGTGGGATGAGAACCGGTGGCCAGGACGTTCATGCCCAAGGCGCGGGCGACCTTGCCCACAGACTGACCGATGGAGCCGAAGCCGATGATGCCGATGGTCTTATGTGCCAGCTCCATCAGGGGGAAGTCCCAGAAGCAGAAGTCGGCGCAGGCAGACCATTCACCGGCGTGAACCCGCTCACTGTGGTGTCCCACATGGCTGCAAATTTCCAGCAGCAGCGCCAGGGTCATCTGGGTCACCGCATCGGTGCTGTAGCCGGGGACGTTGCAGACTACCACGCCGTGTGCCTTGGCGGCGTCAATGTCCACGATGTTGTAGCCGGTGGCCAGAATGCCCACGAACTTCAGGCTGGGGCAGGCGGCAAAGATGGCGGCGGAGAGGGGGGTCTTGTTGGTGAACACCAGCTCGGCGTCCCCGATGCGCTCCAAAATGGTCTTGCGGTCAGAGGGGGTTCGGTCATAGATGGTCAGATCCCCCAGCTTGCGCAGCTCGTCCCAGCTCAGGTCACCGGGATTGCCAGCGTAGCCGTCCAGCACTACGATTTTCATCACAATTACCTCCTTAGATGTATGGTTCTATCTTTCTGGAAATCAGCTGAGTTTGGCTTCCAGATGCTTCCGAATCTCTTTCAAAAAGGCGATGCTGCTGACCTTTTGAGCCGGGGCTTTCCCCTCCCACAGCAACACCAGATCGCCGGTCATGACGCCGGAGCGGATGGTGTCCAGGGTAGCCCCTTCCAGTGCATCGGCGAACTGACCCAGTTCCGCGATGCCGTCCAGCTCTCCCCGCTTGCGCAGGGCGCCAGACCAGGCGAAGATGGTGGCCACCGGATTAGTAGAGGTCTCCTCGCCCTTGAGATACTTGTAGTAGTGGCGGGTGACGGTGCCGTGGGCGGCCTCGTACTCATAGTTGCCGTCCGGGCTGACCAGCACCGGGGTATACATGGCCAGGGAGCCGAAGGCGGTGGAGACCATGTCGCTCATCACGTCGCCGTCGTAGTTCTTGCACGCCCAGATGAACCCGCCCTTGCTGCGGATGACTCGTGCCACGGCGTCATCAATGAGGGTGTAGAAATAGGTGATGCCCAGCTCGTTGAATTTTGCCTCATATTCTGCGGCAAAGATTTCCGCGAAAATATCCTTGAATCGGTGGTCATACTGCTTGGAGATGGTGTCCTTGGTAGAGAACCACAGATCCTGCTTGGTATCAATGGCGAACTGGAAGCAGGAGCGGGCGAAGGAGTAGATGGAGGAATCCTTGTTGAACTGCCCCTGGAGAACGCCGGGACACTCGAAGTCGTAGATGGTCTTGCGGAATTCCGTCCCGTCCTCTCCGTGGAACAGCAGCTCTGCCTTGCCGGGGCAGGGTACCCGATAATCGGTAGCCTTGTATACATCGCCGAAGGCGTGACGGGCGATGGTGATAGGCTCCTGCCAGTTCTTGACCACCGGAGAGATGCCCTCCACCATGATGGGGGTGCGGAACACGGTGCCGTCCAGGATGGAACGAATGGTGCCGTTGGGACTTTTCCACATCTCAGTGAGCTTGTACTCCTCCATCCGCTGGGCGTTGGGGGTGATGGTGGCACACTTGACGGCCACGCCATACTTTTTGGTGGCGTTGGCGGCGTCAACGGTCACCTGGTCACCGGTCTTGTCCCGTTCCGGCAGACCCAGGTCGTAGTATTCCGTTTTCAGGTCCACAAAGGGCAGCAGCAGTTCCTCTTTGATCTCCTTCCAGAGGATACGGGTCATCTCGTCCCCGTCCATTTCCACCAGGGGAGTGGTCATTTTGATCTTATCCATATTTCATACCTCGTCTCTGTGTTGGGCGTTGCGGTAAATTTGGCAATAATACTATTGTAACCACAACTGAGGCCGGAGGCAAGAGCCAAAGTGCCCAAAAGAACTTTCCCAAATGAAAGTGGGACGGGAGAACCTTGCAAAAGGTTCTCCCGTCCCTGTCTGTCAGTCCTTCAAATATTCATCCTGGCAGTTCTGTAACAGCTGCCGGAACCGTCTGGCGTGCATGGCCTCATCCTCGGCAAACTGGTCAAAGACCCGACACACGTCATCGTTGTCCTTGATCTCCTGCTTGTAGGTCTGGTAATCCAGCACCAACTCCATGGAATTCTCCCAGGCTCGGAGCAGCCGATCCCGAGTGTTGATCTTTACGGCGTTGTCGCCTAAGCGTTCCCGTCTCATGGTCATCCTCCTGTTGTCTAAACTGGGTACAGGAGTAGTATAGACGAAAAATCACCCCTTATTCGGCCTGGATCTGTCCTCCGCTGTCGGGGGATTGACCGGCCTGACGGGAGAGGGTATGATAGGAAAAAAGGAGGAAGTGTCTTATGAGCCATGTTTTGATCCTAGTGGGCAGCGTCCGCCGCAATGGCAACACCCAAGCCCTGGCGCAAGCCTGTGCAGAAGGCGCACGGGCGGCAGGGCATCAGGTGGAGATTGTCTCGGTGGCGGACTACCACGTTCACCCCTGCATCGGCTGTGAGGGATGTTCCCAGCATCCGGAAAACCAATGCGTCCAGCAGGACGATATGCAGAAGATCTACCCCAAGCTCCTGTGGGCAGATGTGGTGGCGGCGGCGTCCCCTGTGTACTTCTACGGCGTCAGCGCCCAGCTGAAAGCGATCATCGACCGATGCCACACCCCTTTGCGCAATCAGTTCCACATCCAGAAATTAGCCCTGCTCCTGGTGGGTGGTGCCACCCTGCCCACCCTGTTCGACGCCATTCTGTGCCAGTACCAGATGATTTTAGATTACTTCCGCCTGTCCGATGGCGGACGGGTGCTGGTGTCCGGCGTCCGAGCACCAGGGGAGATCGCCGGACATCCGGAGCTGCAAGCGGCGTATGCGTTGGGGAAAAATTTGTGAAATTTTTAGATAGGCAGATAAGAAAAAAGAGTCCCAACGGGACTCTTTTCGCAATTTATACCGTTACAGGCTCCTCCGCAGCCTGCGCTTCCTTTGCAGCCTCCTGGGCCGCCCGCCGCTTGGCCATGGCTTTGCCATTGGCCAGCATCAGCTTGATGCGGTTTTCCTGGTTGATCTTAGTGGCGCTGGGGTCGTAGTCGATGGCCACGATGTTGGAGTCGGGGTAGTCGTCCTTCAGGCGGCGCACCATGCCCTTGCCCACAATGTGGTTGGGCAGGCAGCCAAAGGGCTGAGCACAGACGATGTTGGGGGTGCCCGAGTGGATCAGCTCCAGCATTTCCGCCGTCAGCAGCCAACCTTCCCCCATCTTGCACCCTTCGCCCAGGTAGCCGTGTACCAGCCGGTGCAGATCCTCGAAGGTGCCGGGGGCTTTGAAGTAGTGGGAGTTGTTCAGGGCATCAATCATGTCCCGCTGGCACTGTTCCACATAGCCTTTGAAGATTTGGCACACCTTCTTTTTGATCCACTTGCCGCCGTAGATGTTCACATCCACTTCTCGGTTAAAGATCTTAAAAATCAGGAAGTCGGTCAGGCCAGGCACCACCGGTTCCGCCCCCTCGCTGAGGAGGAACTTTTCCAGCTGGTTGTTGCCCAGGGAGGAGAACTTTACATAGATCTCGCCGACCACGCCCACACGGACTTTGGAGCCGAAGTTTTCTACCGGAACCGCCTTGAACGCATCGCAGATCTCTTTGAACCCTGCCTGCATCTGCTTCCGGCTCATGCCCTTGCCCTGCTGGAACCGGTCGATGAGCCGGTTCTTCCACGTCTCCACCAGGGCATCCGTCTCGCCGGCGTTGATCTCATAGGGACGCACCTGGTTGGCCACGTTCATGATGAGGTCGCCATACATCATGGCGTAGATAAGGCGGCGGAGGAGGGGGATGGTCAGGTGGAACCCAGGGTTCTTCTCCAGGCCGAAGCTGATGGAGATGACAGGAATGTAGCCCATTCCGGCCTTTTCCAGCGCCTTGCGGAGCAGGTGGATGTAGTTGGAGGCACGGCAGCCGCCGCCGGTCTGGGTGATGAACAGCGCTACCTTGTGTGGGTCATAGCCCCCGTGCTTGATGGCGTCCAGGAACTGGCCAATGACCAGCAGGGCGGGGTAGCAGGTGTCGTTGTGGACGTACTTCAGCCCTTCGTCCACCACTGCCTGCCCCTCATTGTTCAGCTGCACCACATTGTAGCCTTCCAACTGAAGCATCTTTTGGAACATCCCGAAGTGGATGGGGAGCATCTGGGGCATCAGGATGGTGTATTCTTTCTTCATCTCCTTGGTGAACAGGAGACGACCAGTCTTGTCATATACTAACTCTGCCATAGGCGTCCTTTCCTTTCCGGGCAGTTGTGTATTGTCGCATCAACCCTGACTTTCTCGGGCATTTCGGGCTTCGATGGCGGCGATCAGGCTGCGGATGCGGATCTTCACCGCACCTAAGTTGCTGATGTCGTCGATCTTCAGCTGGGTATACAGCTTCCCGCCGTCCTCCAGAATGGTGCGCATCTCATCGGTGGTGATGGCGTCCACGCCGCAGCCGAAACTGACCAGCTGGATCAGCTCCATGTCCGGCTGGGTGCAGACATACCGAGCGGCGTTGTACATCCGCGCGTGGTACGTCCACTGGTTGAGCACCTTCCGAGGCGCCTTGTCCATGTGATAGGCCACGCTGTCCTCGGTGATGAGCACGAACCCGAACCCAGTCACCAGCTCGTTGATGCCGTGGTTGACCTCCGGATCAGTGTGGTAGGGGCGGCCGGCTACCACCATGATGGGCAGGTTCCGCTCTCGGGCATAGGCAATGTATTCCTCCGCCGTCTTGCGCAGATCGGCATGAAAGGCGTCATAGGCAGCGTAGGCGGCCTTGACGGCGGCGGCAGTCTCGTGCTTGGGGATGTTGAATTCCTCCATAAAGTAAGTCTCTGCCCGCTTCTTGAAATCGTGGGGGCGATGGAGCCCAAAGTAGGGGTGGAGGAACCGAGCGTCCTTGAGCTGGGGCAGGTTGGCGGCGATCAGGTCGGGGTAGTAGGCTACCACCGGACAGTTGTAGTTGTTGTCGCTGATGCCCTCGTCAAAGTTGTAGCTCATGCAGGGGTAGAAGATGGTATCCACACCCTCCTCCAGCAGGCTCAGCACATGACCGTGTACCAGCTTAGCCGGATAGCACACCGTGTCTGAGGGGATGGTGCGCTGCCCCTTGATGTACAGCTTCCGGCTGGATTCCGGAGACAGCACCACCTCAAAGTTCAGCTTGGTGAAGAAGGCGTACCAGAAGGGCTGGTTTTCGTAGGCGTTCAGCCCGAAGGGGATGCCGATCTTGCCCCGGATGCCGGTGCCGTCCCCCTTGCCCTTCATGGCGCGGAGCTTTTCATACTTGTACCGCATCAGGTCAGGCAGGGGATGTTTCTCCCCGCCCAGAGGCTTGGAGCAGCGGTTGCCGGAAATGAACCGGCGGCCGCCGTCGAAGGTGTTGACGGTGAGACTGCAATGGTTGGTGCAGCCGTTGCAGGTCAGGGGCTTGGCAGTGTGCTGAAAGTGTTTCAGCTCCTCTGCCGTCAGGATGGCGCTCTGTTCCAGCGCCAATTTTTTGGCCGCCAGAGCCGCACCGAACGCACCCATGATGCCAGCGATGGTGGGACGGATGACATCCCGATGCAGCTCCTGCTCAAAGGCGCGGAGCACTGCGTCATTGTGGAAGGTGCCGCCCTGAACCACGATGTGCTGCCCCAGGTCGTCGGCGGAAGCCATACGGAGCACCTTGTAGATGGCGTTTTTGACGATGGAGATGGACAGACCAGCCGAAATATCCTCTACGCTGGCGCCGTCCTTCTGGGCTTGCTTGACCGAGGAGTTCATGAACACCGTGCAGCGGCTGCCCAGGTTCACCGGATGCTGGGCGAACAGACCCAGCTTTGCAAAGTCGGCGATGTCATAGCCTAGGGCACGGGCGAAAGTTTCAATAAAGGAGCCGCAGCCGGAGGAACAGGCTTCGTTGAGCATGATGGAGTCCACGGCGCCGTTGCGGATCTTGAAGCACTTCATGTCCTGGCCGCCGATGTCGATGATGAAATCCACGTCCGGATTGAAGTGGGCGGCAGCGTTGTAGTGTGCCACTGTCTCCACCAGACCCAGGTCACAGCGGAAGGCGTTTTTGATGAGATCTTCGCCGTAGCCGGTGACGGCGCTGCCTCGGATGGTGATGCGGTCGCCGCAGAGCTGATAGATCTTCTCCAGCTGCTCTTTGACGATGGATACCGGATTGCCCAGGTTGGAGTGATAATAGGTGTAGAGCAGGCCGCCGTCCGGAGCGATGAGTGCCAATTTGGTGGTGGTGGAACCGGCGTCGATGCCCAGATAGGCGTCGCCGGTGTAAGCGGCGATGTCCACCTCCGGCGGATGTTGGCTGTTGTGCCGAGCGCAGAAGGCATCGTACTCCTCCTGGCTTTCAAAGAGGGGGGGAGCGGTGTTCAGCCGAGTGACAGCGGAGCGGCTCTCCACCAGCTTCTTCAGCTGGTCGTCAAACAGGTGGGCGTCATAGTCAGAGGCGCACAGCGCTGCGCCGATGGCGGCGAAGCAGTCGCCGTCCTCCGGAAAGATGGCGTGTTCCTCGTCCAGCTGCAGCGTCTCCACAAACCGCTCCCGCAGTCCCATCAGGAAGTGCAGGGGGCCGCCCAGAAAGACGATCTTGCCCTTCAGCTCCCGCCCCTGGGTCAGACCAGCGATGGTCTGGTCAACCACCGCCTGGAAGATGGACGCCGCCACATCCTCCTTCCGACCGCCCTGGTTCAGGATGGGCTGGATGTCGCTCTTGGCAAATACGCCGCAGCGGCTGGCGATGGGGTAGATCTTTTCGTGCTTCAGCGCCAGCTTGTCCAGCTCATCGCTGGTCACATTCATCAATGTGGCCATCTGGTCGATGAAGGCGCCAGTGCCGCCAGCGCAGCTGCCGTTCATGCGTTCTTCCAGAGCGCCGCCGAAGAAGATGATCTTGGCGTCCTCGCCGCCCAGCTCAATGACCGCATCGGTGCCGGGGATGAAGGTGTCCACTGCGGCGGCAGTGGCGTACACCTCCTGCACGAAGTCGATGCCGCTGGCCTTGGACACGCCCAGACCGGCGGAGCCGGTGATGACCATCCGCACCTGATGACCCAGGAGCTTGTCCTTGATGCGCTCCAAAATCTCGCAGGTCTTTTCACGCACCTTGGAAAAATGCCGCTCATAGGAGCGGAACAGCAGGTTGTTCTGTTCGTCCAGTACCACCACCTTGACGGTAGTGGAACCGATGTCAATACCAATACGAAGGTTCATACATTTTCACCTAAAACAGTTCACATCAAAAATGTGAAAAAATTTGTAAGATTTTTTTGGTTCGCCCTCAATTCTAACTGAATTCGCCTGGAATAGCAAGCAGTAACCACTGGGTTCGCTGGCAGTTTGTTGAAAACAGACAAAGGGTCTCCCCAGGGCAAACAGGGGAGACCTCTGCGATTACAGGACGATATGCCGAGTCTGCCGCAGGACGAAGGCAGAGAGCAGTCCGATGCCAATGCCAGCCAGGATGCCGGTCAGGCAAAGCAGGAGGAAGTACCAGGCGATCTGCCAAGCGTGGGTCAAAACCACAGCGGCTAAGATCTGGCCGGCGTTGTGCGCCACCCCGCCGGCCACGCAGACCAGAATGGTGTTATCCGGATGAGCACGACTCAGGGGGAGCATGACCGCCAAGCTGACGATGGCGCCGGCGGCGCTGAAGGCCAGGCTAAAGGCATTGCCGAACAAGATCCCTACCAGCAGCACCCGCAGCAGGGAGATGGCGCAGGCGTCCCGAAAACTCAGCCGGTAGAGGGCGAAGATGGTCACCGTGTTGGCCAGCCCCAGCTTCACACCAGGGGCGGCTACCGTCCACGGGATGAGATTTTCCAAATAGCTCAGTGCGATGGCCAGCGCCACCAAAATGCCATAAGCTGCCACTTTCTTTGCCTTCATGGATGCCATCTCCTTCTCTGCGCCGCCGGAACGGGCGAACCGTTGGGGGTTGGGGGTGACTGCTATACCATAGTAAAAAGATACCCTAATTATAACAAGAAAAGGGCGTGAATACAAGAAAAAGCCGACCAGACCAGACAAAAACCGCCTGTTTCCGTGGAAACAGACGGTCTTTCCAGCAGAGTCAGAAGCCCAGGTGAGCCAAAAGCCCCTGGCAGCCCCGCGTGATGTCCGCATAAGTCCGGTCGAAGTGGCCGCAGTACCAGGGGTCGGCGATGTCGCCGGGGGCGTCAGTGAAGTCCAGCAGCAGTTTGAGCTTGCCCTCCGGGTCGGACTTCAAAATGCGCATGGCGTTGGGCAGATTGTACGCCTCCATAGCCAGCAGGTAGTCGTACTGGTCATAGTCCTCCCGCCGCAGCTGCCGAGCGGTCTTCCCAGCGGCGGAGATGCCATGCCGTGCCAGTTCCTGCACCGCAGGCGGATACACCGGATTGCCGAGCTCCTCTCGACTGGTGGCCGCAGAGGCGATGTCAAATTGATCTGCAATGCCGCGGGTGGACACCATGTCTTTTAGGATGAACTCCGCCATGGGAGAGCGACAGATGTTGCCGTGGCAGATGAAAAGTACTTTTATCATAATCTCTATATTCCTCCATAAGCCTCGAAAACGCTGATATTACGGGATTTTTCGGGCTTTCGGCTTTTCTTCAATTTTTCATAAGTCTCTATCAATCTATGGAACTACACTACTAAGTGGTGTAGTAACCTTAAGCTGCTGCCACCATACTTGCTGTTTATCCAACAGCAAAACCCCGGTCTTTTTTCGCTTCAGGGGAATGGCGGAACTGTGAAATTTCCGCCATCTGCTCCGCAGCGTGTGCGTAGCTTGCGTGGGTATAAACATTCAGTGTCACACCCGCATCCGAGTGACCCATCAGGTACTGAAGGTTTTTAATGTCCATGCCGTCGTTTGCATAGTTCGTGCAGAAGGTGTGTCGGAACACATGAGGGGTGATGTGCGGCAGAGGGCTGTCCGGATGAAGCTTCTTGTACTTCTTCATTGCCCAGCGCATCTCGTTTTCGATGTGTAAGGCTACTTTCGGATTTCCGTTCTTGTCCAGCATGATAAAGCCGCTGTAACCGTCTACCATAGGCTCTGCCTTGACCGTAGGGCGGCGCTCCAGCATCTTTTTCAAAGAGTCATACACCGTTTCATTCATCGGCAGAAAGCGGCGGCCGCTGCTTGTCTTAGTTTCCTCAACATAGTATTTTCCGCCACGCTCACGAATCAGCTGATGATCCACACGAATTCTACGATTTTTGAAATCCAGATCTTTTCTGGTCAGACCGCAGAACTCGCTGACTCTCATACCGGTTTCCAGAAGTACCACGAACTCATCGTAGTATTTGCAGTAGGTGTTGTCTTTCTCAATGAAATTCATCCAGATTCCTAAGTGTTCCTCAGTAAGTGCAGCTCTCGGCACCGTATCATTGACCACCACATCCGTCAACTTAAAGATGAACGGATTCTTTCTGACGGCATCCTCATCACACGCCATCTGAAATGCGGGTTTGATAACACCTCGTACACTGCTGATGGTGCTAAAACCTCTGCCATTCTTTTGCAGCTTCGCAAACCACTGTTTCGCATCCGATACTTTGACGGTGCTGATTTTGCGGCAGCCGAAATCTTCTTTCTTGACCAGATTCAAAACAAATTGATAGCCGACCTGGGTGTTGTAGCGCACACCTTTCTTCAAACTGATGTACTTTTCCAGCAGTTCAATGACCGTGATCTGTCCTGCTTCATAGTCAATGCCAGCGTCAAGCTGCTTCTGAATTTCCTTCTCTTTCTGACGAAGCTCTTGCAGGGTAGGGGAATAAACACATTGTCTTTTCCCTCGGCAATCTGTGTACCTGTACTGATAGATCCCGTCCTTTCTCTGGCTTTCTCCTGTTTTCAGGATACGGCCTTTATGATCTTTCCGTTTTTCGCTCAATTTCGATCTCCTTTCTTTCAAAAGGAGTCTCGATGTGACACCTATATTGTATCACACCAAGCCCTCTTTTTCTATTACGGATCTGCAGATATTAGATGGAAAACACCTGCTCGATGAATTTATCAAATAAGCGCTTTTTGATCAGTCTCTTGCTGCCCACCCAAAGAACAAAATTGCAGTTCCTGTCGTTGGTAATCTCACGCAGTTTACCGGTTCCAATGCCGGAATACGCTGCCGCTTCTTCCAATGTCAAATTTGCTTTTTCCCAAATAGGAATTTCCTTCATACAATGCCTCCAATCTCTATCTCCAAGTGGCAAAGTGGCAGGCTTTGGGGTCTATAAGACCTTTGCCGCTTCACAGAATGCCGGTTCATTGCTTAAACCAGATCCACCAATCTTTTCCCTGGCGCTCACTTGCGATTTTATCTCCCATAGAATTTCTTGCCAGACGCACCGTGCGTTCAGAAATTCCTCGTTCGGCTGCTTCCTTGTTGATCTCTGCGATGGAAACTTTTCTGCCCTCAGACAAAAACTGCTCAATCAACTTTGCCGCCTGTTCCTGTTTCAGCTCCGTCTTGCTCCCTTCGCCACCGGCGAGCAGATCTTCTGCGCTGATGTCATAGGCTCCGATCCAACGAAAGCCCTTTTCATCTCCCAGAGAAAACGCCAAGGACTGCCCCGGCGGTGCCAGAGAGCTTTTCTCATGGACGATCACCCGTGTAGTCGGCGCTGTCCTTATCTTGCCGATAAACAACAGGCTTCTCACCACAGCAGTAATGTCAATAGCACCAAGTCCACGGTAGGTGCTTTGGCTGCCCGCTGCCTTATTCAGATGTCCGATCATCACAATGGCGCAGTTGGTAGCCTGTGCCACATCGGCCAGCCTGCGGAAGATCGGCCTTACCTCATTGGCCCGGTTCATATCCACATTGGCTCCAAGAAAGGCCTGCAAGGGGTCAATGATAACCAGACGGGCGTTGTTCTCTCTGATTGCATTTTCGATACGCTCATCTGCCAAGGTCAGCGGATTGTCGGCATCGTCAATAACCAGCACTCGCTCTAGATCCGCCTCGGCAGAAAGCAGCCTCGGCTTCACCGTATCCCCCAAACCGTCCTCAGCCGTCTGAAAAATCATATTGAATGGTTCAAATGGCTCCATCTGAGGCAGAAACTTTCGATTGGTGCAGGTTGCCGCAAGCTGCATGGCAAAGAAGGTTTTGCCCTCACCGGGGTTGCCCTGAATGATCGTTAACTTTCCAAATGGGATGTAGGGATACCAAAGCCATTCCACCTCTGTTTGCTGAACATCGCTCATGCGAATCATGGGAACCGCTTTCTTTTCTGATTCCCCACGCAGCATGATCCTTCGGGAAATATATTTTCCGTCAGGCAGCTTATCCTTTTGCTTCAGAACTTCATTCCAGTCTTTCTCGCAAGGGATCAGGCGAATAACCGTCACTGATTGGGGAATACTTTCTAACAGACGGTTTACGGCATCATTACCGGCTTTATCCGAGTCGGTGCAGATATAAACGGTTTCCATGTCTTTGCGTTCAGAAAGAAACCCTTCCAGTGCTTTCGCTCCCACACCGCCCAAGGACAGATAATTTCGCATTTTCCAATCATTCGGGTACAGCGCAATAAAGGACATCAGATCAATCGGCGCTTCAAACACAAACAGGCTTTTTCCATCGCTGCGATAGGCAAAATTGTGGGCCTTGTCCGAACCTTGTACATCCATACGGAAAGAACCTTCCGTCCCTTTGCAGTGGGCATAACGAGGAATCCCCGTTTCGTCCTTTCCCACAAACACAATGTTGTGGTGCCGGGCATCCTCATAAATCAGGCCTTCCTTGTAAAACTCCTGAATCAGTTCCTCCGGGATGTTTCGCTGACGGAGATAGGCCATTGCTGCTGCAGCATATCGGCTTCTTGGCGGAAGCCTGAAATCTGCCGAAGGAGCAACGGCTGCGCCGTTGTGTGCCGGCGCTTCTCCAATCAGCAAAAACACTGCTTCCGGGAAGGTTTTCCCAAAGAACTCCATTACAAATTCGACGGGGTAGCCGCCTTTGCTCTGGCTATGGCGGAACCATTTATTTCCCTTAATGGTCAAACTGTCATGCCGTTTCCATCGGTACTCGTTTCCGCTTTTTGTGACCTGTTCACCGTGTGAACGTAAAAACTGTTCCAAATCGACCTGGTTAGCACGGTCGATCTGTTCTTGCGTATAACTCATACTCCACCTCCCGATTACAATGCAGCTTCTGTTTCCTTGGCTTTATTGGGGTGCAGCATTTCGGGATGAGTTTCTCGCATCGCCTGATCTACATCGCCCTTGATCTGATACAGCATCGTCAGATCCTTTTTCAGCAGCTTATATTCCTGATATTCAGCTTCTCGCTGTGCCGACAGTTCGGAAAATTCCTTCTGCCAGGCATCCAGAGGAAAAGGACCTTTTTCAAAACCACTCTCTTTCAGTTTTCGCTTTACCATATAAAACCGGCGAAGCTCACCTTCGTGTTCCGCCTTATACTTTTCCTTGGCTTTGGTAAAACGATATTTTTCTTTCTTCATTTCATCCAAAATCGGCTTTAACGCAACATAGGTCTTTGCATCCTCCATCAGCTGCTGAAGTTCTTTCAGACGAGACTGTTTCTGGTGCATGGAGGATTTTCTGCTTTCCACATTTTCGCTGACAGAAGAAAGATGTTTTTCAAAGTCACTGAGAGTCAGAACCCCTCGCTGTTTCAGATAATCACACTCATTCATGAAACGCTTCAGATTGTTTTTCTTCGCCTTGTTTTTCCCTCTGGCATAGGTCATTGCGGTTTGATTGCGCAGAGCATGAGCATCACTGAGCAGCTGAGCAAGGTAAACCTCCTGCGGTTCTTTCAGAATTTCCTTTGCTTCCGCAAGCCATTCTTTCAGTGCCGCAAGGGTGGCTTGTATGCTGCGGATCATCCGATTGGTGGCCTTGATCCAGCGGTTTAATTCGCCTTTTTCCGTGCGGATGCCTTTCTTCTCCATTTTGCGAATGTGCGGCCCTTCATGGACAGTTGGGAGCAAATCCAGCCCCTGATCCACATAGGAACGATGATCAATGCGGCAGGCCAGCCCTTTTTCTTCCAATCGGGAATTGACCATATCTGCCCAGGCTTTACGCCATAGATCCAGAGTTTCCGGCCTGCCCCAATTTGTAGTTGGAACAGCATCAAAAGCCCAGCTGCCATCTTCTTTTTTGATGCGGTTGCCATCCTTGTCCAAATGATAAACCCGGTGTTGTTTTGCTCTCCAGGTTCCGTCAGCGTTCAGCGGACGAATGGGAACCAGAACATGAAAATGTGGGTTGGGAATGCCACCGTCTCCCCGGTCGGGCTGATGTACCGCAAGATCGCAAATCATGCCGTCAGAAACAAAGTATTTCTGTACAAATTCTCTTGCCAGTGCGATGTTCTCCTCTAAAGAAAATTCATTTTGCAGAGCCATGTCAAAGCTGTAGGCAAGCTGTGCCTTGTAATGTTTTTTGATTTGCTCCACTTTATTCCAGAGGGTGTGCCTGTCAGAAAATCTTTCAGGCGCATACTCCGGAAGCATAATTTCCGAAAGAATCACGCCGCCTTTCTTGGTATAATCGTGGGTTTCTCCATCCCAGAGATTGTGCAGTTTCTCACCGGCACGATAGGCAGCACTGGCAACAGCCGTGCGCCCCTCGCTGCGTTTGATCTGCTCTACATGGAAGTGATACAACGCCATTAGCGATCACCTCCCGCCTTGTGATTCTGCACAGCGGTGTCCACCAATTGCTGCACCGCAGGCAGCGCAAAAACCTGTTCCATCAGAGAGTAAAACTCTACTCTTGTCAGGGAATCTGCCTCTTTGGAAATGCTTTGGATGGCGCCGCCCATATTGCAAAGATGGTGCGTGCGCTTGCGGTCGGCTTTCTTTTCCAGATGCCGCTTGCGATTTTCCAGAAGCTGAATCTTATTTTCATACTGTTTTACCTTCAATCGTGCAGCATCTAATTCCGCCAAAGTTTTTTCTTTGTTTTCCATTTTCTTTTGCTCCTTGTCTTTTATTCATCCTTGCCCAAAGCAAGGTATGTAAAAAGAGATAGGCGGTAGCCGCAAGAGTTTTCTCTTGACCGGAATGCAATTCTGCAATATGTGAATGTGTTCAGACACAGGAGCATTTACCTTCGGAGAACGCACATACCGGAATGGAATAACCGGTATAGAAGTGCGCCCTTAGTTCCTAAGGGAAGTTGGCTTGCTTTAGCTTTGAGAAAAGTATAATGGATTTTAAAGCATAATTTTATTGCCTCGTAGGTAGAGTAAGTTCATTTTTACAGTGCCTTTTCCAGATTTTTATGACCTTGTGCAGAGGAACTTCAACTGTAGTGCGCTCTCGGCAAAATGACCAATTTATGATGAATAACTATTATTAGGGCAAAAGAAAAGCACCCAACCGTTGAAGTTGGATGCTTCCTATCAATTACATTGAATTATTTTGTTTTTTGAAAACATACAGTTTTTATAAACGCCAAACCGAAGTCGAACAGATAATGTCTGCTTAGGAGGGAAAGGTTGCTTCCTTGTCAATTTCTCTCCAAAATTTTCGCAAAATATGCCTATGATGGTATGATTGGCGAATCGCTCATTACTTATGCAACAATGTCACAGTGACTCTAAAAGATCCGGATTCTACTTTCATAGTAAAAATCCAGGTGCTCTTTTACAGAGATATTCCCCAAAATCCGTTTCTAAACACAAACAACAATTCTGCTTTATCTTTTTCACATTATGGATGTCAAATCTCAATAACACCAATCTTCTTCAAATAATTGTAAGTTTGATCATAGTATTTAGGATTTCTCGTAGCATCTTCAACATTACCCTTCGGCACATAAATTATATAACCCTGCCGTGCACGAGTAAGCAGAACTCGATAAGAATTTTTCTGATAATTCTGAGCAATTGGATTATTAACCCTTGACCAAGAAGATCCAGCAAAATTATTGTATGTGAACTTACCATCCAAATATCTGTAATCCGCTTCCCATGCAACAACTGCATAGTCAATTTCTAACCCCTGAATCTTAAATTCCGATGCTGCAACTTCCATAAAGTATGATGAATTAACGTCATCTTTTCCGTTCAAAAACCATTTCTCAACCTCAATATCTTTGGGAACTATGACACCATCTGCACGCAGTCGCTTAGCACCTGAACTCGCAATAATTCCATATCGTTCTGTGCCATGGCTTATATTTCTCACCCATTCTTTAGCCGTTTGAAGATTTCTCGTTAAAAGAATTGGATATCGCATTTTGTTAGTAGCTGAGTCGATTTGTATGATTTTCGGATATAGTTCCGTTGCAGTTGCTTCATCTCCATCGATTATCGCCTTTGCAAAAGCAGACACAAGCTCACTTCTAAAGCTTCTCATAGAAACCGATAAATGAAGGCCACGGCACTTATGAACTTCTGCATTGGAAAGAAGTTCATCGATCGAACTATTTCCAACATATTCATACCCTGCCATACGGTCTGAGCAAAACACCTTCCAGGAAGGAAAATGCTCATTTATTGCATTAAACCATTCTGCAATTCCTGCCTCCCCATCATGTATTTCCTGCCCTCCACCAACTAAACATACAATAACCGCCCAATCTTTGTGCCTGTTCATATACTCAATAAGACATTCGGGCTCGGACATATCAAAGTGGGACTGTCCTTTTTTTGTCCGCATGAACTTACTTAACTGCTCCTTTTTCCAAGCTCGTTGAGCTTCATCAAAAATCGCAATCTTGTCGATAGGTGCAGGATGTCCCTCCAAAAGTGAATCATCCCTAAACCAATGTATCATCTGAATAAAACTCTTTGTTTCAGAAAAGATGTCTCTTTTTGTAATATTATACTCACAGTTAGTGCAGCTTCTGTTCAAATTTCTGGCCCTACAGTCTGTACAATACATTTTCTTCTTTTCTACTTGATTTCGAGTCAATGCTTCTCTTAAAACAGTAACCAAAGGTTCATTTCCAGAAAGAAATACGGCATGTTCTTCGTCGCCTTCTTGAAAATGATGTCGCCTATTTGCTATGTTCAGCCCTACCAAAGTTTTTCCGGCCCCAGGTACTCCTGTAACGAAACAAATCGATTTCCAATGATTTTTCTTGCTGTCTTCAACGATTTTATCAATCTGCGCAGTTGTAACGGCAATATCATTCTCATCGCTTTCTTTGTATGAAATTTCTCGTACATCATGCCCGGAATATAAGGCTTGTGCTGCCTCAATGATAGTTGGGGTAGGTTTATACACAGAATTGAACCATTGCACCGGATTGACAGTAGTTCCATTATCATAGTTATGAATTATATTGAGAATTTCTCCTGCAAGTGTGTTTTCACAACAAAGAATAGGTGATGAAATTCCATTATCTCTACTGATTACATTGGTATTCGCAGATGCCTCTGTACATACTAAAAACGGAAATAAAGGTGCTGTGTGACTGGCTTCATGAAAGTTATGCAAATCCAAAGCATAATCTACAACTTGATCAACGGCACTTTTAGGATATGTAGTCTCAAACACTTTAAATTCCAACAAAATAACACAGCTTCGAATGATTAAAACTGCATCAATGCGTTTTCCCATTCGAGGAATAGAATATTCAAGCGCAAGATGTCCTTCCTTAAGCTGTAACATGACATTTTTTAAAATTCGAATTTCTTCGTTCCATGCCCGCTCTTGCTGTACTGTTAGATCGAACTGGAGAGAGTTATGTACCAGTTCATGGTAGATTTCAGCTTCACTTGCTGATAGAAATTCTTCACAGCTTCCATGATAGTACGCTCTTGGGATTATCTCTATATTTTTTCTATCTGAGTTCCACATAGCCACTCTCCTTTGATTTCTTTATTTAGATGTCCCAGTCGGTCTTCACGCACATTCTTTTTTAGTTCGCACTCCCAAATAATCAGTACCTTCCATCCCATGTCTATAAGTTTCTTGTGGTTCTGCTTATCCCGTTCAACATTCCGATTTATTTTGGGTATCCAATATTCAGTGTTAGAAGAGGGCCAAACAAACCTCCCACAGTCATGTTTATGCCAAAAACAGCCATTTACAAAAATCACGGTATGATATTTAGGCAGAACAATATCAGGGCATCCCGGCAATGTTCGAACATTTTTTCTATATCGAAAGCCTTTAGAAAACAGATACTTCCTAACAATCTCTTCTGGCTTTGAATTCGTGCTTCGAATATGTGACATATTTTTGCTGCGAACTTCTTTTGAGTGATTATCAGCCATTTTCTTGTTCTGCCTCACGAAGTTTCTTCCCTAAAGTTGACGCAAGCTGCTTAGCAATCGCCTTTGCCATAATTGGAGGTACGGCATTTCCTACCTGCTGATATTGTTTATCTTTAGACCCACAAAATACAAAGCTATCAGGGAATGTCTGCAGCCGGGCTGCTTCTCGGATACTGATTGCACGATCCAGGGTAGGATGAATCCACATAGACTTTCGAACATTAAGCACGGTTCCGCTTGGTTCATTATAGTTCAACCGCAAATAAATCGTATTTTGAGTCCTTTTCGCATCGGTATAGGTATTGGTTTTGAGCGATTCTTCTAAACTATGGAAATTTTCGCCTTGATGCAACGCTTTAAATCTTGCCATTGCTACATCAGTTGTTTTCGTAATGATGTGGTTCTTCAGAATATCCGAATCTCTCAGTTGCTGTGCCAATGAACTCAACTGCTCCTTATGTTCCAAAGGGATTCCGTTCTCATCGTCTGCCAAATCATATACAGGCGGAACACCTTCCAAATCATAAATTGCATCGTGAACAGTTTTATAATGTCCATCTTTTATCTTTCTGGAAGGCAGAAATACCACAGCGGAAATACTTTTCTTAATCCCCATAACAACAAAGCGATCTCTTTTCTGGGGCGCTCCAAAATCTGCGGCACATAAAATACCGCTATTAATCGCATATCCATCTTCTCCAGATGTAAGAATACTTCTTAGATAATCAAAAACCGCAAATGATCGAATATTTGCCAGGAGACCGTCTTTTTCTGTACACTCATAGAAATCTACATGGATATGGTTATCAAAGATTTCCTTTGCTTTACTAAGCATACGCTGAATCATAATCGCAGGCTCAATTAAGGTGTGAATTCTATCTGCTTCAAGAATGCCATCAAAATAATCCATAATTGCCTGAAATGCTTCTCTGGATTTCTGCGCAATGTAATTGTCTGCGTTGTCTTTAATATAGACTTGAGCAATTTCGGTAAGCTTGCGCTGGTGTTTTTCCAAAGATTTCTTCATCTTTTCAGCGTTTTTTTCACCTTTATAGATGATATTTAGCTCTCGATAGTGACTTTCAGGCCAAAGTCTTTGCTGGAGCAATTCCAAGTTTTGAACTATCTCCAATGCGCCATCAAACACAAATTCTGAGTTCAGCAAATGCAACGGTGTGTTTTTATTCGGGATCTGATACGCTTCTACGATATCCAGATCTGCCTCCTCCATATAAAACCGGTGAACGTCAGATCGAAGCATGCTAACATTTTCCATGACAAACGCCTTTGGTTGCAGATCTCTAATTGCTCGAATATACTGCTTTACCAGCATATTATTCTGGCTGATTGCATGGTTTTTCTGTCGATTTGCATTTGAAAACCCTTGGCAGGGAGGACCTCCAATGACGACGTCAATGGCTCCGTGTCTCCTCTGTATGTCCGTATAATCTGCGCCGCATACATCTCCTTGCAGCTCGACATTCGGATGGTTGCGATGATAAGTAGCCTGCATGTGTGGTTCTCGCTCGAAAGCAACCTTTATCTCGTATTTTTTTGTCTGCACGAAACCCAAGCTCAATCCACCGGCCCCTGCAAATAGATCCACTACTGAATATGGCATTTTTCTCAATTCTCCCACTTTTCCATTTTGCTTCATAACGGCTCTGAAGCAGTTCCCAGCAATCTTCCTTTTTACACCACTGTCCAATATTTACGCCAGGAACTGTAGGACTCTGAAAATGTTCCCATACAAAATAGGCCAATTCTTCTATGATTCTTGCCGTTTCCGCATTGATTGTCTGGTTATTCCAGATTTCCTGCGGGTTGATTAAACCTGAATGGTATTTCCCAATTAGTGCTACGGTATAATAGTCTTGCTGAGCTTTAAAACCGCCAAATTTTAAATTCTTGATGATTTCATCACAGCTATTGAACAATATCACCTTAGAAATCATGTCAAGGTAGCTCTGTTCAGATGGCTCAGGGAATTGCCCCTTGGAGACCATATCCGAGAAATAGACAAAACTGGTTTCCAAACCTTTACTGACAATATACGGATAGCCCTGATAAGCCATCACACATTTGGCTGCTACAGTTTTAGAAATGCAGCGATTCTTCGGACAACGGCTCTTGAATTCCTTTTTAGCAGCTGTAGTTGGCTGCCGATTCAATTCAACTAAATACTGTCCTCTGGCTCTTTCATAGAACCAATAGTCTGTCGATTTTCCCCTTGCCACAGGGATCGGTGTTGCCCTGGATAGACGTTCCATCTTTACATGGTACGCATCATTGGCATTGAAGTCAGACATATTGATTTTATTTTGGCTATTTGCGTACTTAGAAATATTATGAATAATATCTTCGGCTTGGTCTTTTTTCTTGATAACAGACAGCTTAATCTGCACATTTACCTGATCCAGAGGAAGTTTTGACTTATAGGCATTGTAAATCGATGCTGTGGTTTGACCACCATTAACAATCTGCCAGCCGGTGATTTCTGTAATGGTTACAACATCTCCGTTGCTATGACTTTTCTCAATGTCAATAGCATCCGCAACAGTTGAAATACCATTATTATAGGCCATAAACATTTGAGGTTCGCTGGCTAACGATGCCTTAATTCCTTTGTTGACCTTACCTGTTGCCTGCAGAAAAGAACGGACATTCTTTTGGATTAGATCTTGACCTTCGGCTTCATAAATCCGTGCTAACAGCTCACCGGAAATGACACCAATATAGCAGTCATAGATTTCATTATCGCCTCTCACTTTAATTAGAGGCAAAGATGCACCATACTTTTTCTTCAGTTTTACAACAAGCTGGCGCTCCACTGCAGCACCACCAAGAACACTTTGATACAGTCGTTCAATATCCCAAACATCGAAGCGAATAGTGACCTTTCCATGACGAGTGTCTTCCGGTATATATCGAATCGTTTCATCATTGGTCAGCAAAATGATATTAACTGTTTCAATATCCTCTTTATGAACTTTGATAAACTCATACGCTTGGTAACCATCACTGGATTCTTCTAAGGCCTCAAACAAGTCAGTGCCGCAAGTTTTATAGAATTTCAAGGCTTTTTTCAAAAGCCTGTCAATTTCCGTTTTCTTCATCTTTTCCGGCTGCGGCTTAGCCTGATACTTGCTCACAAGCAGGGTAAGTGAATGGAAATACTCACTGAACGCATAGCCGTCCAGTTTCATATTCTCCCCATCCTTTTTGAAGTCCACCAACGTACAGTCTGAAACAAGAGTTTCTCCTGCTTCCGTTAGGTAGGACAGAAACAAGGCTTTGAAAGCCGTATTTGTAGAAACAGGGCCGTTCTCTTTCACATACCCAAGAACTTCATCTCGAAATTCTTCGTAAAATTCGAGAATTTTCTCGTTTACCACAATTAGGCCCCTCCTTTCAAAACTTCAAATACGGATTTTATATCTTGGGCATACGGCATACAAAGCATGATGCTGACTCGGTATGTAAGATCCGAAACGCCCAGCGGTACTGCTTCTTTCGTGATTTTCGGAAAATCGCCATTTACTGCAAAGCAATAAAGATCTCGCTGATAGTAGCCAATGGTATAACTATCTGCAGCTTCATCAAAATAGCCGTACTTCTTTAGTTTTTCATCAAACTTTTGCAGGCTCGATACATCTTCACACAACCTGCTACGAATGGCTACAATTCGTTCCGGCAGTTTTTCACCCCCGCTGTGACTTCTGCGAAGCGCATAGAAACGCAGAAATAATTTTCCCGGAATATCACCATTATCCAGCTGGTATTCACTGCTGATACTGGCAAAATAGGGAGCCTGCGCAGAGGTGGTCTTCACTTCAACTGCATGAGGGCCAAAGTAGAAATCATGGGTTTCATCTTCACTGCCAGCCCAATGTGAAACTGCTCCCACCCCTTGTGAATCCAAGCACTCACCCAAAAACAGCAACTCTCCATAAAGTCCCTGCTGACGTTCTTCAGACATCAGCAACTCTTTATCAGCAGCAAAAAACTCCTTCCACTTTGTTAGAACTGTGATGATGACAGATAAGGACTCCTCGGTGTTTTCTGCTGCTTCCAACTGGCTTCTCAGGTCTTCAACGACTATTTCGAAAATGTCACTGGCACTATTGGGCAACTGAGAAAGACCAACAAAAGGCGTATCAATTCCATATGCTGGCAGTGTAGCTGCTTCAATTTCAACGCCTTTCCAGTGCGGAAATCTGCTCTTAGAAGCTTCTGAAGTCACAGATAAAAACGCTGAACGCATTCTTGTGGCAATATTGACCGCAAAGGCAATCATAATGCCATTGTCAAACTTCACCAGCCGCATCGCAAAGGGGGAAGTCTGACCTGTCCCTGAAAATATGTCGGACAATATTTCGTTGTAAATATCAGCCGTAAAACTCATTACTGTCTTTCTCCAATGCAATATCATTCATTCGATAGGATTTGAGGTCACCCTTTCCCTTTCGATCAGGAAATACCGCAGCAAATCCAAAGGGCGGCTTGTGGTCCCCACGTTCATCAGTCAGCCTTCCTGCTTGCCCAATAGGGTACAGAATCAAAAATCCATTTGTGAATGGTCTTGTTTCTCTGCGAATAATTTCATTAATTTTTGTCTTAGAAGGATCAATTTTATATTTTTCCTTCAGCTCCAGAACCTGCTTATATGTATCGTTATCATAATCCATATACTCATGCTCTGCAGATATCATAGTATGGATAGAGGCGGTTGTTGCGGAGAAATCCACACCTGTACCCTCTCTTCTGAGAATACCTCCTCCTACTCCCTGCAAATCAGCAATATCGAATTTTTCTCCATTATCCATATTTATCAGACAAACGGTCCACGATTTAACTCCACCAATTCCATCCGCATTCATGGTACGGATATAATCTGCCATATATTTGCTGTTTGCTCTGGTCGCAGTTTTAGATGTTTCATAACTTTCAAAAAAGTTGGCAATATCATGGGCAGATACATTTTGATAGAAGAAATGCTCACCGGGAGCTTTTCTTCCAAGTATCTGCTGATATTGCTCCGCTGTTATACGGCAGCCCTTAATCGCATACAGAAGGTCTTCGACAGCTTCAAAGTTTCTGTCATACTGCTCACCATCAATGTCAAAAACCCGAGTTTGACTCAGCTTGCCGCTGAAATCCCGCTTAAACTCCTGACCCGTTCTCATCTTATTCCGACTGGTAATTTCCAACGTCGGATGAGATGCTACCCGCAGGCCAAAGTCCTTTGGAGTCTGAACTACGCTATTCATAAAGTCAAATTGCGCTGCAAGATCTTCGGTAGCCATAGAAATGTGGGAAAAGCTTGCATGGAGAGTGGGCGTAGTAAACAACCTACAGGCATCCAGGTATCCCGGACGGAAGCCGAACCATCGTCCCATCTGCATAAGGGTATCGTATGTATTAGAGCTACGGGTAAAATAGCTCACTGTCAGTCCTTCCAGTGTCAAGCCCCTGGAGAGTTTGTCACCGCCAATGACAATGACATTGAATGGTTTTCCTTCATGGTTTTTGTAAAGAAGAACATCATCGCTCTTACCATTGACACTATATACACTGATTTCCTTGTCAGCGATCAGGCGTTTAGCTTCAGACCAGATGCAGTCCCAGTTAACATTATCACACCCAGACATATATTTGCTGAACTGCGCCCTCATTTTGCTGGTTGTAGGAACATAGTCTTCTTCCCAAATCGATTTAAGCTCACTTTCAATGATGGGATCACCATAGCGAATATGATTCTCAATCTCTTCTTTAAAATATTTCAGAACCTTTTGTTTAACCTTATTTTGCTGGCCAACGAAGCGGACAATATGGATTAGCATCGTATTTGGTTTGTTCCTTTGTCCTCTGCAGTTCCTAAGCGCAGTAGATAAAAGGAAGTATTTCACAGCCAGTTTAAGCTCCTTGGGAAGTTCTCCAACTGGATCGGTAGATTTTGTACCTCTGCCAAGATACGTTGCCCCGTCCACAATTTTCCGGTAAAGCGGCATCGCAGGAATATCTTCGTTACTCCCTAATCCAAAGAATTCCCTTGCGCCAATATACTGATCTGCTCTTGGAGATCTGTATATAAAATCTCTGGGGAAAAGGTCTGTTCCGTATTTTTCATCGTCAATGTGGGGAGGAATAAAAATATTCGCAAAAGGTGTAGCAGTATAGCCGATATAGGAACGACATTCAAATACACCAAGCAGCTCTCGAATCAATCCATTGATGGTTGTAGGATTATAATCATCCAAAACATTTCCTTGATCGTCATAGCTTTCTTTCGTGTTGATAGAAGCCTGATCCGCCTCATCATCAATAATGAGTGCAGGATATTTTGCTGGTATTTTCTTCTTTCCACCTATAATTTCTGCACAATGATTTTTACGGAAGAACCGTAGGATTTTGCGCAGAACTGAGGCATTCTTTTTTGTAACAATCATGAACGGCGGCATCATAGATACGCCTTCTGTCTTTTTATTGACATCACCTTTTTCGTCTCGTGTCGTAATCGACTGGACAACAGTTTCGACCTGGTTGTGAGGACCTACTCCAACACCGATCACATTGCGCTCCCGAGTCATATCTCCGATACTTTCCAAACTTGTTTCGTATCCCAGAACTTCTTCATCGATACGGGACTGAGTCTGGCTGCGAAGGCTGTTATGGATGCCTGACAGCACAATCACAATACGATATCCTGCATCGTAGGCCTTATTAATCATCCCGATGTAATGTGCCGTTTTACCAGATTGAACATATCCGAACACCAGGCCCATTCGTTCACCAGCTACACCCTTACGAGGATTGGTCAAAGCATTCATAATCTCATCCGTAGATGAATTAATATCTTCTACTGCGGTAATGCTCCAAGAGGGCTTCCTCAGCAGATAGTCATAGTAACGGCTCCAATATTCCGGTTTAAATTTCGGATCTTGTTTAAGCTCATCCCACCAAGTCTTATCTTCCAGATTTGGATCACACACGCCAATAGAAGGCTCTGTGTAAGCGGTCACTTCACTGAACAGGAATTTTTTAAAACATTCCATATCAGAAATCATATTTAACCCGCCAAATTTTGCTGCTGTTTTCTCGACTGCTGCCGCAATAGTTATCTGTTCTTCTTTTACAAGCTTCTCGCAAAACCCATATCCGCTCATATACAAACCGACTTCAATATCATTCAATTCTTTCGGCGTATTAATCATCGTGCTTCCTCCACCAGTCTGATAATCTCCTCTCGGAGATGTCTATAATTAGCCATGTCCAACAGCGTAGACTGCGTTTCTTCTTTGGTAAATCCCTGCGACAAGAAGATCATAATCATATCTTTCAATTCTTTGATTTGTACCTGATATTCCAAAGAGGTCTTATCAGACTCTCCACCAACTTTTCCTTTCTGCAGAGAATCTGTTACTCCTGACTGCATAAACGGTGCGAAATTCTCAACCAGAGCGAGATATGCTGATAAAGTTGATTTACCCTGGTCATCCAACTGCTTCTTGATATTATTCAGCAGAGAATGTTTTCTGTTAATATGAAACGAATATCGACCATTCTTTTTTCGCTGCTCCCATACATAATCCAGGTTGGGAGTACTGACATTAGACTTCGAGTAACTGCCACGTGAATTGTATACACGAGCTGAAGTTTCAGTACAAAGATCAATCTCTCTTTCAACTGATTCCCTGACATAACTGGGCAGAGAAGCTGTTGACTTCTTAATATCAATTTTCCAGTCCTCATCGCTGGCTGATGTAATATCAATCTTAATACGGGCCAAATTGTATGCGGGTTCTTTCTTTATGTAGTCAAACCATGTTCCGCAGATAATCAAGCGTCTGTTTCTGTAAACATAAATACCCTGGTGATAATTCCATCCTTTTGGTCCGCCTGCTGCCTGGTAATCATCATCGGTTGCAAATTTCGTTTTATGTGGCAGAACGTAAGGCTGAATCGTCACCTCTGCAAAGCCATTATCTGAGAAGATTGATTCTTCCGGCAATTCCTGAGTTGCATTATTTTCTAAAATAAATGGATTCCATGATTTAATTGGAATGCCATTTAATTCCAGAACTAGATTATCTTCTTCAATAAATCGATGAAATGTAAGTGCCAAATGTTTTTCCGCTTTGCTTGCAATCCTATAAAATTTATTCTGGGCTTTTTTTTCGTCATCGATATCAATCACTCGATCAAGGTTTTCAATAATTACAATCGTACCCTGCTCACCCATCTGAGATGAAAATTCAGAAATTTCGCTTTCGTCTCGGATAATCAAGTTCCAGCCAATCTCCGGAATCTGGTCCAGATCCCAAGATGCATTGCTTACAGCAAAGTTCGACTTTGTTACAACTGTTAGCTTTTTCCCCAGAGAAAATGCTGCTGTCTTCATACCCATACCAAATCGCCCCAAATCATCTTTGGCTCGGATTTTACTAGGATCAGAAGACCCGATACGCATATTCTCAATTAGGTCCTTTTCACTCATACCAAAACCATCATCAGCAATGACAATTCGTTTCTTCTCCCAGTCAAATTGGATGTTGATTTTATGGGCCTGAGCAGAAATACAGTTGTCCACAATATCCGCAATCGCAGTTTCCTCGTTATATCCAACAGAACGCAGAGAAGACAGCAGCAACTTTGCTTCTGGAATGGATTGAATTTTTGTTTCCATATTTTTCCTCCCCTGTCAATTGGACCACTTATCACTTTTTGTTTACTCTTCGGTTTTTCGTAGGCGTATATGCATTCCGTAATATCGCAGTACTTTTGCTGCACATCTTATTGAAAATTATCTTCTCCATCATGCAACCGCTTTTCAATCTGATACTCCCTATTAAGGGAAAGCCTAAAATAAAGTGATTTGACGCTATTTTTCGCCGTTTCAACCATCAATCGGGCTCCAGGTATTTCGTGCTGCAGTCCAATGTTCATTAAAAGGCTTCTTGTCGATTGCTGCCACGATTGGCTTTCTCCAAAAGGATCTGATTGTACGCAGACCGATACTATAACTATCGGTCTTTGTATCAATTTTCCGACAAAATGCCTTCCACTTTTTCTGCATAGCTTCGTCATTCTCAAAAGCCATCACTTGTTCGAACTGATCAACAGTAAACACATGTCCACGATTTTCAAAGGTTTTTTTCAAAGCTTCGGTTAAGACAACACCATCAAAGTCAAATTTATTGGCAAGATAATAAATATCGTAATAATCCTTCATTCGACTGGAAAACTCCATCAGATTGAGAATAGCATCTATTTTTTCAGCAATAGTTGTTTCAAGAGAGTATGTGTTTACCATAGGAGCTGCAAAATCCGTCAGCTGGGTCGGAATCTTGCGCTTTTCCTGATTTGGCACAATGACATCTCCCGCTCCAAAGTCAATGCTGAATGGGGTTTTGGTATTCTTAATCCTTGCGACCAAGGAAGCGCCGATACCAGCATATTTTTTAGCCACTGCAATAGGCGCAATATTTGTGATTTCGAATGTCACAAAATCATTGCCCGTTGGTGTCGCAATAATCTCTTCCAAAATTTTTTTCAGTTTTTCCGGTGTATTCGGAACTTTCCTGAGCAGGAAATCTACATCTACTGTCACACGGCTGTCAAAGCCGGTAATGGAATAGATAAACAGTCCACCTTTTAGAACAAGGTTTTCTGCATATTGGGATTTCTCCAAACGGCGGAGAAAGTCTTCCTGGCAGAAAAGCTGCAGACAAAGCTGGTAGCTCCTCCCAGTTTCCTTACCTTTATTCTTTAAGCGTGCCAGTACGGACGCAGCTGTATCAGCCATTCAGCAGCACCTCCATCAACTCAGTAACCTTTTTGTATACTCTTAGCTTCTTTGCATATCCAGAAAGGTTTCTCAAGTCTTTTTTTGAATCATTCACATAGGCATTCAATGCCTTGTTGAAGATTTCATTGTCCAATCTTGAACGATATTTGAAGCAATCGCAGATCGTACGTTCTCGGTCATATACAGGTAGCATGACACCGTTAAAATCGGCAGTTGTTTTGCCCAGTTCATATATTTCCGGTTGCACATAGTAAGTTTGCAACGCTGGTGCATCTATATCCAATTTTGTTCGAGACATAGATCTCGGAACAGCAATCGACCATTTCCGAGGTGCAAAGTCACTATAGCCATAATGAAAAAGAGCCGATTCCACACAAATAATTGCCTTTGGGAGCAATGTTGCAATAAGCTGTTCTTCAGAAGATGTGTTCCCATCGGCAAGTTGATAGTATCCGTGTCGAATGCGTTCAAGGTATCCGGTGTTACAAAGATTCACAACATCAACAGCGGGTATGCCAGCTGCAACAAAATCTGATGTTTTTGCAATACCGCCCTTTTCTATAATTACCTGTTTTGAAAGAGTTTTCTTATCCACGTATTCACCAACTTTTTATTAAAAACCACACACACTCAATCCACTTCTGTGCTTATATTTTATTATATCATTCAAATAGAATTAATCAATAATTTCACGCACAATTTTACAATTTCTGTGTATGAAATTTTATATCAAATGCGCTTCTCCGTCAAAGCTGCTTTTGCATGATCAATGATCATGTCAATGCAACGGAAGTGATTTTCTGTTTCAATCACTTCACTTTTTTGCCGACACAGGAAAGACTGCTTCTGGATATAGAAAGCCGGACCCCATCGAAAATGAAGTCCGGCAAGGTATTATCTATATACGATTTCTTTCAATACAATTTCTTCTGCCCGGTTGCAAATGCTGTTCATGGCTTTAACCCAGGCCATCTGGTCGGCTGCTTTCGGTTCCTCAGTCACACCCTCAGATACCTTCATCTGCTCAACAATGAGTTGCAGACGTTTTTGTGCCTGCTCATTCAAATCGGCAAGATAAGTCCAGAGCTGACCCTCCAGAACCAGGTCATTGAATCTCATAGGGTTGTGCTCTTTCAAATACTCTCGGTGCATCCGCCCGTATTTTCCGATGGAGCGTTCCTCTGCAGGCAATTTCAAAGCCGGGATGTAGTAATCTCCAACCAGCACATATTCCATATGATTGATACTCTTTTTGTTTTCCATAAACTTGACCTCGATTTCATAATTTTTGTCACATCGAGACTCACTGGTGTAGTAGTGGTGTAGTAGCACCACCTTCAAGCCTGAAAAACCTTGATATTACAGAGAATTTTAGAGATTTCTGCAAATAATGCCGTGGCAAATAAAAAGTACTTTTATCATAATCTCTATATTCCTCCATAAGCCTCGAAAACGCTGATATTACGGGATTTTTCGGGCTTTCGGCTTTTCTTCAATTTTTCATAAGTCTCTATCAATCTATGGAACTACACTACTAAGTGGTGTAGTAACCTTAAGCTGCTGCCACCATACTTGCTGTTTATCCAACAGCAAAACCCCGGTCTTTTTTCGCTTCAGGGGAATGGCGGAACTGTGAAATTTCCGCCACGCTCACGAATCAGCTGGTGATCCACACGGATGCTGCGATTTTTGAAATCCAGATCTTTTCGGGTCAGACCGCAGAACTCGTTGACGCTCATACCGGTTTCCAGAAGTACCACGAAATCATGCACACCGCTCGTTTTTGCCAACTTTCTCATAAGACAAATTATCGGAACTTGCATTTCAAAAAATTGCTTTCAAAGTGTCAACTTGACACTTTGGAGCAAGCGTTTGATACTTTGGAAATCGGCTTGCTTAATACCCAATCCTAAAATAATCCAAATACGCTTTATACTTGTCCTGCGCCGTCAGACAGGTATCTGTCAGATAGCCTTTTTCGTTGTCCCATTCCTTCAATCCACGGTAATAGAACAGCTTCAGATTGTCCTCAATGATGAACGGAACGATATTGTATTTCAGGCACTCCTTAAATAGAATCAATCTGCCCACACGACCGTTGCCGTCCTGAAACGGATGAATCCGCTCAAACTTCACATGAAAGTCCAGAATGTCCTCAAAGTTTTTTTCTTCTTTGGTATTATATTCCGTCAGCAGGGCCTTCATTTTATCGGCAACTTCTTCCGGAAGTGCGGTTTCCATGCCACCGACTTCATTCGGCATCTTTTTATAATCACCTACAGCAAACCAATCTTTTCTGGAGTCGCTGGTTCCATTCTTCAGGATCAGGTGAAGTTCTTTGATAAACTTTTCTGTCAGTGCCGCTTTTGCATTGTCAATAATCATATCAATACAGCGAAAGTGATTTGCTGTTTCGATTACATCATCCACATTGAGAACTTCATTCTCTACGCCAATGGTGTTGGTTTCAAAAATATATCTGGTCTGGTCATGGGTCAAACGGCTACCTTCTATGTGATTGGAGTTGTATGTCAAATCAATCTGTGTCTTATGGTAAATTCCACCGGAGTATTTGCTTGCCTTCTGCTCTTTCAGAATATCCAACAGCGTAATCGGTTCTTCTTTTCTCTTGTTGGTACGCTCCGGTTTCTCTGCATTTTCCGGAATATTCCAGGTCTTGCCGGTAAGAAACGCACCAATCACACGTCCCTGGGCGCAATAATTTCTAACGCTGCGTTCCGACACATTCCATTTTTTTGCTATTTCAGCAACTGAAAGGTATCGCATCTGCTTTCCTCCACCATAAATAAAATCAAAAAACCACACTAATCTGCTGTATAGTATATCACATCATCGGCAAAAATATCAATAAATTTCCGACACAATCACTATGTTTTTGCCGTTACAGGAAATGCTACTTCTGCATACAGAAAGCCGGACTTCATTTTCGATGGAGTCCGGCAAGGGATGATCTAGATACGATTTCTTTCGACGCAAGGATAGAGCAAAGAACACTCGTACAACAGGGAGAGCGTAGGGGCATTGCCCGCAAAAGCAGCACAATTTGTGTAAAACACCCTATGATTTTGCAGTTTGCAACGTCATCGAAACGGAAACATCTTCTCATGCTCCGTCCGTCAGATACGCCTCCAAAAGCTCCGCTGCCCGTCTGCAAGCCCCCACGCAAGGCCGGCTCTGGTAGTATTCCTCCGTCCGCACCGCAGGCTCTGCCAGATCCTCGCCCTTGGCAAGCCCCAGCAGCTCCCGACAGATCAAGCTGCCCTCCGATTTCTCAAAGGAACCACACAGCCGCTGCACCAGCGCATACAGCGCCTGTTTTCCCGCAGCATCCGTCGGGTCTTGGTACCCGCACAGGTCACCCAGCACCAGCACCATGCCGCTCACCGCACCGCACACCTCGCGCAGCTTGCCAAACCCAGCGCCAAAGGGGCTGGCTCGCTTGGCCGCCTCCTCCACGCTCATGTCCAGATCCTCTGCGAAAGCCGCATACACCGACTGGCTGCAATTATAGCCCATCCGGAACAGTTCTTCCGCGCTGTCTGCCTTGTTCACTGGTCATTCCTCCTTATCTGTTTTCTCAGAGCGCAGTGCCTTTGGCAGGGCGGAACAGATCACGCATATCCACACCCTCCAAGGTCAGCAGCCGCTCCTTTTTGTCCACTCCGCCGGCGTAACCGGTCAGACTGCCGTTGGTGCCCACCACCCGATGACAGGGGATGAGGATGGAGATCTCATTGTGTCCCACGGCACCGCCCACCGCCTGGGCGGACATGGCGGCGCGTCCTTGCTGTGCTGCCAGCTGGCGGGCAAGTGCCCCATAGGTTGTAGTCTGGCCATAGGGGATCTGCAAGAGCAGATCCCAGACTGCCCGACGGAAGGGGGAGCCGATGGGATGCAGCGGCGGCAGGAAATCCGGTTCCCGACCGGAGAAATACACATCCAGCCACCGTTTGGTCTCGGTCAAGATCTCAGTCTCCTGCCGGACGGGGTTCGCCGGAAGATTGGAGCCAAAATACTTCTCCCCGTCAAACCACAATCCCGTCAAGCCCAGGGCATCCGCCGCCAAACAGATGCCGCCGAGAGGGGAGTCGTAGGAGCAGATGGATACCGTCATCATATGCGTCACCTTTTTTCACAGGATATATGTCAGTATAGCATATTCAAGGGGTTCCCGCACCCTAATTGGCGGTTCTGCGCACATTCGGAACAAGAATTGGGCAGTTTACACCAAATTACTTGAAATGGGCGCAGGGGGCAGGTATAATTAGAAAGCATTTGAACAAATGTCCCCGATAGTTAGAGATAGCTAACTATCGGGAGACAAGGTACCCTATGGGAGAAAGGTTGTTCATGAAAGTAAGGATCAATCAAGATAAGACCATGTCTGAGATCGAGGTCATCGTCAACTGTCCCACGGTAGACGCCCGCGTGCGCAATCTGCTGGACGCTCTGCGGCAGTGTGCGGTGTCGCTGACGGGCATGGTAGAGGATATGACCGTTTGCGTCCCACTCCACACCATTCTTTACATCGAGAGCATCAATCGCAAGACCTTTTTCTATGATGAAAATCGGGTCTTTCGGTGCAAGGATTCCCTGACCGCCCTGGAGTCTCTGCTGGAGCAGTACCGCTTTCTGCGCATCAGCAAGAGCTGCATCGTCAACATCGCCCAGGTGGCCTCCACCTACCGCTGTGACAACCACCGGTTGGGGCTCCTGCTCCGGAACGGGGAACGGCTGGTGGCTGGTCGGGTCTATGCGGCCAAGGTGCGGGAGCGTATCCAGGTGTTTGGGCTGTCCCTGTCTGGGACGGGGCAGATGCTGGAGTACCCGCGGAAAGAGCGGGACGCTTGAAGGTCTGGTTGGATGGTTCCGGCAGGGAAACTGCTGGAGCATCTTTTTTTGGCCGCAAGTTAGCGAAAGCTAACCATGCTAGTGACGTACCTTCCCCAGAAAACATCCCGGTGTTTTTGTTCGCCATCCATCAACTGTGCCCAGACACCCTGGAACCCTACGCACCCTTCCTCTCCCCAGAGCGCTGGCATCGTGCCGGCGCCTTTCGCCGAGAAGCAGATCGGCTGCGCTGTGTGGCCGCTGGGTTGTTGGGCAATTTCTGCCTGTGGCAGTGGTGTGGGGGACGTCCCATGGCACTGCGGAAGAACCGGTACGGAAAGCCCTTTTTGGAGGGCAGTCCCGCCCAGTTCAGCCTCTCCCATGCGGGAGATTGGGCGGTCTGTGGGCTGGCGGATTGCCCCCTTGGTGTGGACATTGAAAAAGTCCGGCCGGTGGAGCAGGGGATGTACGGACTGTGCCTGACGCCCCAGGAACGACAGCAGCTAGAGCAGGCGCCGATGCCGCCAGAGCGGCGATTTATCCAGCTTTGGACGCTGAAGGAGAGCTTTGGCAAGCTGCGAGGGGACGGGCTGAACTGTGGATTTCCGCAATTTCAGGTGGAACCGGTGGCAGGGGATGCCTGCCGTTCTGTCATCCGTCACGTTCGGACCGGCCAACCCTGCGCCAGCGGGTTCACCCAGCCGGTGGGGGAGGACTACTGCCTCTCCATCTGCGTGCCGCCGGAGCGAACGCTGCGTTCTGCGGTGATCGTGCCGGTGACCTTGGCGGACATGGAGCCGTGGATGGCGCAGAAAAAACCATTCCGATGGTTATAGAACCAGTGAATAGAAAGGAACTTATGAAACTGATTTGTTTTCCACACGCCGGTGGATTTGCGTTTTATTTCAATTTTTTGCGGCAGATAAAGACGCTGCACAAAGAAGACCTCTACCTGTATGAATACCCCGGCAGAGGCTATCAAGGGAAAGAGCCCAACGCCGAAAGCCTCATGGCCATCGCCCAGACAGCGGCGGAGCGTATCACAGATTTTGTCGGCGATGAACCCTTCTGCATTTTCGGCCACAGCATGGGCGCCTTCGTGGCCTATGAGACGGAAGCCCTGTTGGAAGCCCACTACGGTAAACAGGCCGCCCGTCTCATCCTCTCCGGCCAGCACCCGCCGGTGTGCTTCCAGCCTCACCACTACGGGTTCGGTTCCGAGGAGGAGCTGAACGAGTATCTCATGAAGCTGGGCGGCTTCCCAGAGGAGGTGCAGACCAATTTGCAGATGTTCCAGATGCTTTTCACCCTCTGCCGAGAGGATATCCGGCTGTTGGAGCAGTACCGTCCCACTTGCAATGTCGTTCAAGCGGAGACTGTGGTGCTGTGCGGCAATGATGATGCCGAGGTGGGGGACACGGAGGAGCTGACGTTGTGGCAGGAGAGCGCCCCCAACCTATTGGAGGTCAAAATTTTCGCCGGCACCCACTTTTATATGCGAGAACAGGAAGCAGATTTTCTGCATTACATCCAGCAGATCATAGAAGGAGAAAAGGCTGTATGAGTACATGGATCAAAGGAATCGGCGGGTATCTGCCGGAACGGGTGGTCACCAGCGAGGAGCTGGAGGAGATGGCCGGATACAAAGACCACGGCGTGAAGCTCGGCCTGTGCAAGATGCTCACCGGCTGTGCCTCCCGCCACTGGGCGGCCAAGGAGGAGCTGTGCTCCGACATCGCCGCCCGAGCGGGGGAGATCGCCATGAAGGAGGCCGGCGTGGAACCCCAGGACGTGGACGCCATCCTGTTCACCTCGGTCACCCAGGATTTCGTGGAACCGGCCACCGCCAACGTGGTGGCGGACAAGCTGAACATCCGCAACGGCTTCGCCTTTGACGTCAAAAACGCCTGCAACGCCTTCCTTAGCGGTGTGGACATCGCTGACAGCTTCATTGCCACCGGCAAGGCGGAGACGGTTCTGGTGGTCTCCGGCGAGTGCCTGTCCAAATGGACGAAGCTCCGCTACGACAGCAAGGAAGAACTCATCCAGCGGGCGCCGGTAGCCCTCTCTGTAGGGGATGGCGGCGGGGCGTTCCTGCTCCAAAAGTCCTCGGACGACCAGCGGGGCATCCACACCTCCTGGTTCAAGACCATTCCGGAGATTTGGAACAACAACGTCATCTGGGGCGGCGGCGTGGCCTTCCCCGGCGACCCAGATAAGATGTACGTCCCCGGCACCACCAAAGCCCTCACCGATGCCGCAGCGGAAGCGCCCTACACCATCCCCAAGGTGCTGGCCGCCGCCGGTTGGACGAAGGAGGACTTGGACTATATCGTTCCCACCCAGGTGGCCAAGTGGATTGTGGCGCACATCAGCAAGGCCATGGATATGGACTTGAGCAAGTTCGTGGAGATCGTCAAGGACTGCGGCAACATGGGCGCCAGCAACGTGCCCTTGGCGGCCTACCGTGCCTGGCAGGACGGCCGGCTCCATGCGGGATCCAAGATTTTGATGGTAGGCGGTGCCGTTGGCGCCAACATCGGCATGATGACCGCCGTTTTGTGAGGAGAAAGGAGTCCTATGGAGCAGAGAATGCATTTTCAGACCCTGTTGGAGGAGACCATCGGCAATACGGCCGGTCACACCGCAATCGAATATTTTGTTGGCAAGGAAAAGAAAAAGGTCAGCGGCGATGCCTACCTGACCCACATCCAGGCCATGGCCAACTACCTGAACCAGCGGATGCAGCCCCTGGAACCAGGCGCCTGGGTGGCTTTGAAAGCCCCCAACTCCGTCTACTGGTTCGGTGTCATGTTCGCCCTGATGAAGTGCGGCTATCGGGTCATGCTGCTGGACGCCCAGAACCCCCACCAGCTGGACGAGCACTTCGTGACGGAGGCTGGCGTGAAAGCCTTTATCACCCACCGTCCTACGGGCATCCCCGATGTCCTGGACGTGGACATTGCCCAGGTGGAAGGGGTAGACGACCAGAAGATTCTGGGCGACCCGATCCACTACCCACCGGTAGGCGATGACCACTGGGCGGATAAGGTGTCCTTCCACACCTCCGGCACCACCGGCACCGCTAAAGCCTACGTCTTCGCCGCCTCCGCTATCGTGGGCACGGTGCGCAACGTGACCGAATACTGGCTGGGCAACGACCGCATCACCCAGCGGAGCATTTCCACCAAGCTGGAGGAGCACAAGAGCCTGCTGGCGCTGCCCTTCCGGCATATCTCCGGCTTTCTGCTGGTGGTCACCTTCTGGCACATGGGGCACTGCGTGGTCTTTCCGCCCAACAGCGGCGTGTTTTCCATCATCGACACCTGTAAGCAGGAGAACATCTGGATGATGTTCTGCGTCCCCGCCATGTGGAAAGGCTTCATCCGCATTGCCCAAGCCCGTTATGGCGGATGCGGGGAAAAAGAGTTTCAGCAGCTGCTGGGCGAGAACCTGAAAGTGGGCATCAGCGCCGGCGCCAAGCTGGACGCAGAATCCGTCAAAGTCCTGCTGCACAGCGGCATCTATTTCCTCAACAGCTGGGGCATGACCGAGATCGGCACCTCCACCATGGGGGGCATCGACGAGGACCCGTCCACCGATTATGTGGGCTGCTTCTACAACAAGCACAAGGCCAAGATCCTGCTGGAGGACGGCACCTATGTGGACAACGGCGTAGGCGAGCTGGTGCTGGACGGTCACTCCCTGTACGAGTCCATCCTCATCGGCGGCAAAGAGGTGTTCCGAGAAGGCCCCTTCCGTTCCGGCGACATTTTTAAGCTGGACGGACAGCGCACCTACTTTCTGGGTCGCTGCAAGAGCGTCATCGTCACCGACTCCGGCGAGAACATCTATCCGGAGGAGATCGACGTCTATTTCGACTTTCTCAACGACTTTTCCAGCGGCTATTGCACCGCAGGCTATCAGGATCAGGTGACTCTGTTTGTCAGCCCCAAGGACTATGACAACTTCCAGGAGACGGAGTGCTTCGCCCAAATTCGCAAGGTGAACGCTGGCCTGCCCATGAACAAGAAAGTGACCAAGCTCTACGCCTTCCGCGACCCGCTGCCTCGGACGGGCAAAGGGGAAGTGGCACGGTTCCAGATGGCTCAAGTGCTGGAGGAACGGGCAGACGGCGTGAAAGAGATCAAGATGAAGGGACGGAATGTGTGAGATGACCATTGAAACAGTAAAGAGCACCATCAAAGGACACCTGGGTGAGCTGCTGAACCTGGATCCGGCGCAGATCGGCGACAACGACCTGCTCATTGATGACCTGGGGGCGGACAGCATCGTCATCGTCCAGCTGTACCTGAGCTGCCAGGAGGATTTCGGCATCCTGGTGTCAGAGGAATTGGATCTATACATCTCCCAGAGCGTGCAGTCGCTCAGCGAGGTGGTCATGCAAAAAATCAGCGAGGAGGCAGAGCAGTAAATGTTTATCCAATTGAAGAACGCCAGCAAGGTGTACGGTCAGGGAGAATCCGCCGTCAAAGCCCTGGATGGGGCGGAGCTGAGCGCCGAGCAGGGCGAGGTCATCGTGGTACTTGGCCCCTCCGGCTCCGGCAAGAGCACCATGCTCAACATCATCGGCGGTCTGGACACCCTGGACAGCGGTTCCCTGACCGTAGGCGGCCGGACGGTGTCCGGTCTGAAACAGAAGGAGCTGACCGAGTACCGCCGAGAGGACGTGGGGTTCATCTTCCAGTTCTATAACCTCATCCCCGACCTGACCGCTCGGGAGAACGTGGAAGTGGTGGCGGACATCGCCCCCAGTCCCATGAACCTGGACGAGCTGTTCGGCGCCCTGGACATCAACGGCCTCCAGGATCGCTTTCCCAGAGAGCTGTCCGGCGGCCAGCAGCAGCGGGTGGCCATCGCCCGCGCCATGGTCAAGAACCCCAAGCTCCTCCTGTGCGACGAGCTGACCGGCGCCCTGGACACCAAGTCCTCCCTGGGCGTCCTGCAAGCCGTGCAGACCCTGAATGACCGGTATCACACCACAGTGGTCATCATCACCCACAACGCCGCCATCAGCGGCATGGCTGACCGGATCATCCAGATCAAGGACGGCAAGATTCAGAGCAACGAGGTCAATGCAAACAAAGTGAGTCCGATGGAGCTGGTGCTGTGATGAAACTGAATCGAAGATATAAGCATAATCTCAAACACAACCTGTCCTTCTATCTGGCAACCGTCGTTCTGACGGCGGTCTCCATCTTTCTCTTTCTGTCCATCCTGACCACTGGCACGGGATTGGACGGCTATGTGACCGATTTTGCCCAGCGGCACAATATGGAGGACGCCCAGTTCTCCACCCTCATGCCCATCGAGAAGGCAGACCGGAAGGACTTGGAGAAGAAATACGACCTGACCCTAGAGCAGACCGGCTATGTAGACGTGGAGGAGAAGGACTACACCGTTCGTGTCCTGAAACGGAACCAGAAGATCGACACCTATGAGATTTTCGAGGGCAAGGACGTGGTGGACGATGACGAGATCGTGCTCTCCAAGGGCTTCGCCCAGGCCAACGACCTGGCCATTGGCGACAAGCTCAAGCTGGACGGCAAGCAGTACACCATCACCGGTTTTCTGCTCCGACCCGACTACATCAACTGCCTGGAAAACCTCACCGACGCCTATCGGAACAACGAGGGCTTCGCCGTGGCGGCGGTGTCTGATGACACCTATGACAAGCTGGAGGACGAGACGGTTTATTACACGGTGGTCTACCACGACTCCGCTAAGGAGAAGCAGTTCCGCAAGAAGGTGAACCAGGATTACACCATGCTTCAGTACACCGATGCCTCGGTGAACCCCCGCATTGAGGCGGTGCAGAACAACCCCAAGACCTACATGATGATGTCTTACATGATGATGTGCCTGATGATGGTCATTGTCAGCATCCTGGTGGCGGCCATCCTGAGCCGGAAGGTCAAGTCCGAGTGCAAGATCATCGGCACCCTGAAAGCCCTGGGCTATCGGACGGGGGAGCTGACCCGTCACTACGCCACCATGGCTCTCATCGCCAGCATCGCCGGCACCGTCATCGGTCTTATCATGGCCGCCCTGGGCGCCCAGAGCATGGCGGAATACTACGCTGTGGACTATGAGCCTATGCCCATCCACTACACCGTCCCCCTGTACGGCGCAGCCATTTGCATCGTCCTGCCCACCCTGTTCTATGTGGTCTCCGCCATCCTGACCACCAAGCGGCTGCTCCGGCGGAACGCAGTCGATCTGCTCAACGCTTCCACCAGCAAAAAGAGCGGTTCCAAAGTCTTTGCCAGCAACCGCACCATGAAGTTCAAGTGGAAGTTCCGCCTGCGCACCCTGCTCAGCAACAAGGCACGGGCGCTGGTGGTGCTCATCGGCCTGGTGGTGGGCGGCTACATCATGGCCATGGGGCTGACCTTCTTCGACAGCTGCGACAACTTTGTCAACAACTCGGTCAACAGCATCGGCAGCTTCTCCTACCGCTACTACCTGACCAGCTACGAGACCAAGGAGCAGGGGAAGGGCTGTGAGACCTACATCAACGAATCCCTCCAGCCCAAGGACATTGAAAACAGCCAGTTCAGTCTCAGCGGCTTGCAGAAGGACTCCAAGTACATCACCCTCACCGACCTGGACGGCAAGAAGGTCACCTTGAAGGATGGGGACTACTACCTGACCGAGATGGCCGCCAAGGTCTACGGCCTGAGCGCCGGAGACAAGTTCACCTTCTACAGCCCCATCACCATGGATGAGTACACGGTGAAGATCACCGGCATCGTGGAAGACTGCGCCCAAAAGACCCTGTATACCACCGGCAAGACGGTGCGGGAGCTGATGGAGCTGGATGACGATGTGTATAACGTCATTCTATCCGACCACAAGCTGAAATTGAAGGACAGCGAGGTGGCCGTGACCAACACCAAGGAGTCGGTGCAGGATCAGATCCAGTCGGTCATCGACGACCTCCAGCAGATCATCCTGGTCATGATCCTCCTGGGCGCCGTCCTCTGTGTGGCCGCTGTCTACCTGACCGTGAACATGATGGTGGAGGAGAACGGGAACACCATCTCCATGCTGAAAATTTTCGGATACCGGAAGGGCGAGATCAACTCCATGGTTCTCTCCGCCAACCACATCCTGGTGCCCCTCAGCCTGGTCATCAGCATCCCACTGGGCATCCTGGCCGGCGACCTGTTCTACACCATGATGATCGACAACCTGTCTGCTTACATCGAAGCGGTCATCAGCGTCAAGAGCAGTGTCCTCTGCGCGGCACTGGTGGTGGTCAGTTACCTCCTCTCCCTGACCCTGCTCAAGCGCAAGGTATTTCGGGTGAACATGGTGGAGTGCCTGAAGGACAACCGGGCATGACCCAGATCTGACAGCAGAATCATCACACGAACATGGCCGGGACTGGAGGTTCCTGTCCCGGTCATATGCGTTCCAGAAAGGAATTTTTATGACCATTACATTGGATTTGAACCAGTTTCAGGCCAAAGACCAGAACTTTTTTGCCGAAATGCTCCCCTATGTCTCCCCTGCCATCCGGAACATCCAGCGCCAGGGCGACCAAGTGTCGGTGGAGCTGGAGGAACGAGACGAGGCCGAGGTGACCCAGAAGGTGGGGCAGCTGCGGGACATGATCTTGAACGGCCAGCTCAGCGGCAAAGAGGTCAAGATCAAGACCCTGGAGGATCACTCCGACACCGTTCCCCTCAATCACGCTCCCATCTTCCAGACCCTCTTGGACACCGAGGGCGTCAAGGAGATCGCCGATGGCGTATACGCCTACAGCGACCTGTTTTTACAGGTCTACCGCTACTTTGACCGGAAAATTGAAGCCTTTGGCAAGGCCACGTTCGGGCCGGTGAAGCAGTACGATTTCCCTGTACTCTATCCCATCGACAACTACGAAAAGGGCGGCTACTTCGAGACATTCCCCCACTACATCATGTTCCAGACCACCATGAAGAACGACCTGGCGGTACTGGATCGCTTCGCCCAGAAGGGCACCCAGGACAAGACCATCTTTGAGGAGATGAAGCCCCCCACCTTAGTGCTCCGCCACGCCACCTGCGCTCCGGTCTACCAGTTCCTCAGCGGCAGCACCATCCAGCGGGACGTCCCCCAGACCTACCTGGTCTCCGGCCGCTGCTTCCGGAACGAGGCAGGGAACGCCTACGAGCTGGCGCGCCTCAACGAGTTCAACATGAAGGAATACGTCTTTGTGGGCGCACCCGAGACCTGCGCGGATAAGGTCGGCCAGGCCAAGGAGCTGTGGCACTTCTGGCAGGACACCTTCGACCTGAACTGCAAGGTGAACACCGCCAATGACTCCTTCTTCGCCAGCAACTACAAGAAGCTGCAATTCTTCCAGGTGTTGGGCGACTCCAAACAGGAATTCGTCTGCCGGTTGGACAACCCCAACAAGGAGATCGCCGCCGCCTCCGCCAATTTCCACCGCACCCACTTCTCCAAGCCCTACAACATCCGCCTGGACAATGGCAACTTCGCTTACACCGCCTGCTTCGCCTTTGGTGTGGAGCGCCTGACCTATGCGCTGCTGTGCCAGAAGGGGTTGGATGTGAGCAAATGGGACGAAAAGACCGTACAGGAGTTAAAACAGTATGACATTGAATTATAACGGCCCCCGCTGCGCCTGCTGCATCATGCCGGAAGCCGAGGGGCATATCACCTTGGGGAAAAACGGTGTGTGCAGCGTTTGCCGGAACCTGCAAGAAAAGAGCGTCCCCAACCAGTCCTTTGACAGCAAGAGCCCAGAGGAAAAGCTGGAGACCTTGAAAAAGATCGTCGCCCCCTACAAAAAGGGCAACCGGTACGATTGCGCCGTCAGCGTCTCCGGCGGCAAGGACAGCATCATGACCCTGTATGTGGCCGTCCGCGTCTTGGGCCTGAACCCTCTGGCCATCATTATCGACAACGGCTTCGCCCTGGATGAGATGTACGCCAACGTGAAGAACGCCACCGACATCCTGGGGGTAGACCTGATGGTATTCAAGACCGCCGACTTGCTGAAAATCTTTCCCCAAATGATTCGCTCCGGCAAGCCCATCTACTACTGCCGAGTCTGCCACGCCCTTATTGACAACGCCATCCGCCGCATCGCCCATCAGAATGGCATCGACCTCATACTGGGCGGCTACACCAAGGGACAGCAGTACATTCGCAACTCGGAACTGTTCTGGATCTATAAGGAGTCCGATGAGAACGCCGTGGAGCTGTTCCGAACGATGTCCGGCTATGAGGACTACGCCGACCTCATCCACAACCAGAACAAGTACTTTCGGGAGCATTATGGCAACATGAGACTGCTGTCTCCCTTCAAGTACATCGAGTGGAACGAGGACAAGATTTTGGACATCATCACCCGAGAATTGAAGTTCCAGCTGCCCAAGCGGAGCTGGCCGGATAAGTCCTCCAACTGCTCCTTCAATTATGTGGCACAGTACCTGACCGAAAAGGTTTTCCGCTACGGCCAGCACGAAGTGGAGCTGAGCGAGCTGGTGCGGGTGGGCGAGATGAGTCGGGAGCGGGCGTTGGAGATCATCCATTCGCCCATCGAAGAAAGCGATTTGGAAAAACCCCTGGAAAAGATGGGATTGACCGTGGAGGATGTGTATTGCTATGACAAACAGTGAAATGAAGAAACAGGTCATTGAAATGTTCCTGGAAAACGTGCCTGAGCTGGAAGGCATCGAGATCGCCAACGACACCATGCTCATCTCCTCCGGCTATGTGGACTCCTTCAGCGTCATCAAGATGATCGCCCTGTTCGAGGACGCTTTTTCCGTGACGATCGATCTGGACGAGATCAATTATGAGGACTTCGAGACGGTGGACTCCATCGTGGACAAGGTGATTTTGAAAGGAGCGTCCGTATGATGCGGATGCGCCCGCTGACCCAGCCCCTGGTGTCCGATTGCAGCGCCTTCCTGTTCTCCACCGAACTGGGGCAGCGCTATTACCCCCTGCGTAAGCTGCTGGACGATGCGGTGGAAAAAGCCTGCCAGCGGGATGCCGTCTTTCTGGCCTATGAGGGTCAGCGACTGGTGGGGGTGCTGTGGTATGTGGAGGAAGGCTCCTTCTACACCTACCCCTACCTGCACATGATCGTGGTGGACGAGTCCTGCCGAGGCAAGGGCTACGGACGGCAGATGCTGGCCTACATGGAGGAGCGTCTGTTGGAGAAGCGGGTGACCAGCAAGATCTATCTGGTGGTCACTGAGAGCAACCAGGTCGCCCAGAAGCTGTACGCCGGCGTGGGCTACCAGAAGGTGGGACGGCTGGAGAACCTGTATCGGAAGGGCGTCCACGAGCTGCTGATGGAGAAATTCCTCAGTAAGATGACCAAGATTGGGCAGCGGGACGCCAGTTGAGGAGGGCTTATGAGCGAGCAGAACATCAAATTATTTTGCATCCCCGGCGGAGGCGCATCCGCCTTCGTCTATTGGAAATACACCAAATACCTGAACAAGAACATCAAGCTCTGCCTGTTGGAACTGCCCGGACGGGGGCTGCGCAAGCGGGAGGAACCGGTCAACGAGCTGCACGCTGTAGTGGATGACCTGTACGCCAACCTGGTGGAGGAGCTGACCAAAACCCCCGATTGCGGCTATATGCTCCTGGGCTACTGCTACGGCGGCATCCTGGCCTATGAGCTGTACCAGAAAATCCGCCGAGAGGGCATCCAGGAACCCTTCCACATCTTCATGAGCGCCACCGATGCTGCAGATGGCGCCGTTTATGGCCGGTCGTTGTTTGAGAACCAGGAGGCCAGGGAAGAAGTGCAGGATCTGATGACCACCTATTTCCCCGACCATGTGTTCCCTGATAAGGAGCTGGTGACGGAGATCTCCAACCGTTGCGTGGACTGCCTCTATGCCCAGTACGCCCAGCGTGGGGAGATTGGTATGATTCCCTACGAAGACATCTTCAACGAGGACGCCAAGGGCAGCCGCCTGGAACAGATCAGCCGGGAGAACCGGTTTGAGGTGGAGAAGTGCCTGGAATTTGCCTGCGAGACCATTCGGGTGGTGGAGGCCGACCTTCATGCTGTCTACGCCTACAAGCAGGAGACTGAGGTCTATCCCAAGATTTATTGTGACCTGACCATTTTCTCCGGCAAGACCGACCTGATGACCCCGTTGGAGGCGGTGAAAGGCTGGATCCGCTTCGCGGAAGCCAATTTCCACCTGTACTCCATGGAGGGGGGACACCGGATGCTGCTGGACACCTACCAGCAGTGTATGCCCGTCATCAACCAAGCTGCCAGCCAGTGGCAGCCGAAAGAAGGAGGAAAGAACGAATGAGCGCATTATGGGAACCTATCACCTTAGGAGAACACTTCCTCCGAAGGGCAGAACAGTACGGCGACCGCATCGCCCTCTCTGACGGCACTCAGAAGGTGACCTATCGTCAGCTGGTAGAGTTAGCCGGGACTGACCGAGAACGGCTGCGCCAGGCTGGGGTGCAGCCCCATGAGCTGGTCATTATGCAGATGTCCAACGGCATCCCCTTCGTCCAGATGTTCCTGGCGCTGATGCTGGAGGAGATCGTGCCCATCCTCATGCTGCCCAACCACGGGGTTCGGGAGCTGACCGGCATCCAGAGCAAAGTCCATTGCCGGTTCCACCTGACCGATGACGGCATCCAGCACTTCGCCGACATGAAGCAGGTGGCCTATGTGGCGCCGGAAGCGGTGGTGAAAGCCCAGTCTCCCGATGCCCGCATCGCCATCCTGCTCCTGTCCGGCGGCACCACCGGCATCCCCAAGCTCATCCCCCGCACCCATGGGGACTACTACTACAGCTGTATGCAGACGGCGAACAAAAACCATTGGAGTGACCAGACCACTCTGCTCACCCCGCTCCCCCTGGGGCATAACTTCGCCCTGGCTCACCCGGGCATCCTGGGCGTCCTGTTCCACGGCGGCAAAGCGGTCGTTCCCCGTTACGCCTCCCCCTTGGATATGCTCAACCTCATCCGTGCGGAGCAGGTCAACGCCCTCATCTTGGTTCCAGCGTTGCTCCACCTGCTCATGGAGGCGCGGGAGCTGCTGCCGGAAGCGGACTTGAGCACCCTGCGGCAGATTTATGTAGGCGGCGCCATGCTCCCTGTGGCGGACGCGGAACGGACGGTAGAGCTGTTCGGCAACGTGCTCATCCAAGTTTTCGGCACTGCCGAAGGACTTGTCTGCACCACCCAGCAGGATGACCCACTGGAAAAGATCTTGACTACCCAGGGCACCCCTGTCTCCCCCCACGATGAGCTGCGCATCGTAGACGGCAGCGGCGCCCCGCTCCCCGCCGGACAGCGTGGCGAGCTGCTCACCCGTGGCCCTTACACCATCCACTACTATTACGGCATCCTGGACAAGGACAACCAGTACTTCACCTCTGACGGCTGGTACAAGACCGGCGACCTGGCCAGCATCGACGACCAGGGCTACATCACCATCCATGGCCGCATCAAAGAGCGCATCAACCGTGCCGGCGAGAAGATCATCCCCTCTTACCTGGAAGGGCTGCTGACGGAGTGGGGTGTCTTTTCCGAAGTGGCGGTCATCGGCGTGCCCGACCCGGTGCTCACCGAGCGCATCTGCATCTGCGGCAAGCCTATCAGCGGCACCGACGTGCTGGATTTGGGACAGATCAACCACTTCCTGAAGGAAAAAGGCGTCTCCGGCTTCTGCATGGGGGACGACTACCTGGAAGTCCACACCTGGCCCCTGACCGCCGTGGGCAAGACGGACAAAAAGCAGCTGCTCAAGCTGGCGGAGGAGCAGAAAACATGAGCAAGACCCGAATTCAGGAGTCCTACCTCATCGGCGCATCCCTGGAGCAGAACCTAGGCGGCGTCCCCGGCCACGTCTACTTGGAGACTCGGGGGACAGCCATCCACCTGGCCAAGCTGCGCCAGGCGTGGCGGGACGTCCTCACCCTCCACGGCATTCAGTCCCATTTGAACGACTATGTGGCCTGCTTTGACTGCACCACCCTGACCCAGGCGGAAGGGGAGCGGGAAGTCCAGCAGTACCGTGCCGCCTTCGCCCAACGGAACACCCGAACGGAGGAGGGGCACAGCTGTGGTCTGACGCTGTTCCGGCTGCCGGAGGGGGTGGACTGCCTGTGCTTTGACCTGAATTTGCAGGTGGCTGACCCAGCTGGGTTCCAAATCTTGCTGGGACAGCTGGCGGAATGGTACCAGGGACATTCGGTGACCGTTTCCAGCGGAACACCCGACCCGGAACCGGCGTCCACGGCGGACGTGGCCTATTGGCAGGAGCAGGTTGCCCAGATGCGCCCCGGCTCCATCCTGGAACAGCAGCGTGATCCCACCCGAATGCATCACTGCCGCTACCAGGCCACCGCGGCCAAACTGGACGCCGCCCAGTGGCAGGCCGTCCAAAGTCGGGCGTCCAGCCTGGGCGTCCACCCTACCACCCTGGCCATGGCGGCCTTCGCCGACACTATGCGCCAGGCGGCCGAGACTGATTTTGTCCTCAACTTGCCCATCTTCCACACCACAGGCCACACGGTGGAGTATCCCGACCGCATCACCGACCGCACCCGACTGCTCACTCTGGCTGTACGAAAAGCAGACCAAATGTCAGATATTTTGGCACGTTACCAGGCAGGCATGACCCACATCCGCCTGGACGGCCTGGACGTACAGGCGATGCTCCGAGAGCGGCACCCAGAGGAACCCCTGCTGGCGCCCACCGTCTTTTCGTCCACGCCGGGCATCCAGCTGGTGACCGAGCCTTTCCAGGCGTCCTTTGGGGCGCTGACCTACCTGGTCTCTCAGACCCCTCAGGTCTGCCTGGACGCCCAGATCTACGAGCTGTGGGATGGGGCGTACCTGGTGTGGATGACGCCGGAGGGATTGTACGAACACACATATTTGACAGAGCTGTTCCGGAACTGGCTGGAACGGCTCTTGGAGGAACCGAAAGGGGAATGACCATGAGAGAAAGACTGTATCAGATGGTAGAGGCGGAATTGAACCTGCCCAAAGGGTGGGACACCACCAAGAACTTCATTGAGCTGGGCGGCCAGTCCATCCAGATGATGAAGCTGCAAATGAACATTTTGAAGACCTTCGGCATTACCCTGACCTTCCAGGAGCTGTTTGAGAACAACACCATCGACCGCCTGCTCCACTGCCTGGAACAGAAGCAGGCGTGAGGGGGCATCCATGAAGGAACGGATCGCCCTCAACCCCATGCAGCAGTCCTACCTGCGAGGGCGAGAGGCCAAGTATGGCCGGTTCAGCAAGGCTTGTTTTGTCTACGAATATGACCCGACCAAGGTAGAGCACGCCCGCCTGGCGGAAGCCCTCCAACGCCTGCCCCAGCTGCACCCGCTGTTGGGCGCAGGGCTGGACGGGGAGACCTTGGTGCTGGGCGCTGGCCGGTTGGAGCTTCAGGAAGCGCCCCTGTGGACGGAGGGGATCGAAGCCCAGGCGGAGACATTGTTCCAGCAGTTCACCTGGAACGAGCAGTGCCTGTCCCAGGTGACCCTGGTCACCGGCAGCCATGCCTATGTGGCGCTCTGTATCAACGGCATCCTGGCCGATGGCCTGAGCCACGACCGCATCTTGGAGACCTTGGAGCGGTGCTATGAAGGGGAACCCTTGGAACCGGTGGAGCGCTCCCAGGCGTTTCTGGACTACATGGAGACTCTGCGTGCAGAACAACGCACGCCAGAGCAGGCACAGGCGCTGGAGGAGTCCATGCGCCAGTTCCCGCCGGCGGCAGAGCTGGCCATTGCGGAGGAATTTTACACACCGGATCCCCAGGAGACCGGCGTCTGCCGCCAGCCCATCGCAGCATCCCTGTGGCAGGCGTTCCAGCAGAAAGCGGCAGGCCAGGGAGTCACTGCCTTTCCCGTCCTCCTGACCCTGGTGGGCAAGGCCATCGGGCAGTACACCGACCGGTCGAAAGTGGTCTTAAATGTGCCGAGAACTGCCAGAATGGTGCCGGTAGACGGCATCTTTCAGGCGGTCGGGATGTACTCTGACTTTTCCCTGGTGCCGGTGGATGCAGCCGAAAGCGATGTATTTGCCCAGGCGAAAAGCTTGAGTATTTCTCTCATGGAACAGCAGTTCCAGAGCCAGATCTCCGGCCTGGATCGGCTGAAAGCCTGGAAAAAGAGTGACCCCCAAGCGGCCGCTCCCTTCGTCTGCACCTCTCTGGTGGACGGCGCCTATGACAGCCGCTTGTTCACCCGGCGCCTGGTGCGCACCCAGACGGCGCAGGTGTGGCTGGAGCTGCTCCTGCTCCGCTGCAGCGACACGGTGACCTTGGAGGCGGCCTACCAGCCGGACGTTCTCCCAGCGATGGTGGTGGAACAGATTTTGTGTACTGTAGTGGCGGACATGGAACAGTTGGTATACCCGGTCAACCGAGCGCCGGAACCGGCGGTCAACCCCTGCCTGCCCAGCCTGACCGACCTGCTGTCGGAGCGATTTTCCACCTACCGTGACCACCCCTTCCTCCTGTGGAGCAAGGGACAGCTGACCTACAGCCAGACGGACGCCCTGGCGAACCGGCTCTGTCAGCGGCTGCGAGAGACCGGCCTGACATCGGGCAACCGAGTGGGCATCCTGCTGCCCAAAAGCCCCCTGCAAGCCATCGCCAGCCTGGCAGCCACCAAAGCGGGGACGGCGTTTTTGCCCCTGGATCTGGAGTACCCGCCCGAAATGCTCTCCGCCATCGCCCATCGGGCAGAGCTGTCACTGATCGTGACCGAACCGGCTTTGGCGGAGCGGGCGGCGTCCTGTGGCGTGCCCTGTTTAACAGTGGAGGAAGCGTGGCTGAACGCTGTGCCCTCGCAGGTGGCGGCATTTCAGGGGTACCGGTGGCGGCCGGAGGAGGTGCTGGTCATCATCAACACCTCCGGCACCACCGGCGAGCCGAAATCCGCCGCCATCCCCTCTGTGGGGGTGGTCAACTGCCTGTTGGAGTCCCAACGGCGTTTTTCTCTGACGGACAGCGACCGGTGCATTGCCGTCACCAACTACTGCCACGACATGGCGCTTTTTGACCTCTACGGCATGATCGCCTGCGGCGGTTCGGTGGTGTATCCGGACGGGGACAAGGGGAAGGAGCCTGCCCATTGGGCGGCGCTGATGGAGCGTTATCAGGTCACCTTCTGGAACTCCGTCCCGGCGTTCATGGAGATGCTGGCGGCAGAGGAATGCAATCTGACCAAGGCGCTGCCCAACCTGCGCACCGTGGTCATGGGTGGGGACTTTTTGCCGGTCAGCCTGGTGAAACAGCTGAAAGGGGAGAAGCCCGCCCTCCATATCCACAGCGTGGGCGGCCCCACTGAGACTACTATTTGGAACATTTCCCACGAGATCACGGCAGACGACTTGGGACTAGACGTCATTCCATACGGGAAACCCTTCCCCAACACCACCTACTTCATCTGCAACGCCGCTGGACAGCCCGCCCCCATGGGGGTCATCGGAGAGATGTGCGTGGCTGGTGTGGGGGTCAGCGCAGGCTATCTGGGGATGCCGGAAAAGACCGAACAGGCGTTCCCTCAGTGGAACCACCGGCGGGTTTACCGCACCGGCGACTTTGGCTACTTCCGTGCCAACGGCGACCTGATGATCTTGGGACGGCGGGACGGTCAGGTGAAGATCAACGGCAAACGCATCGAGCTGCCCGGCATCGAAGCGGTGCTGCGGGCGCAGCCGGAGACCAACCAAGTGGTGGTGGTGAAGTCGGCGCAGAACAAGAAGCTCACCGCCTTCTACACCGGCGCCGCCCGGGAAGAAGACGCCTGGCGTGCTTTCGCCCAGGAACGGCTGCCCAGCTATATGGTGCCCAGCCGCTTTGTCTGGTTGGAACAGCTCCCCCTGACCCGCAACGGCAAGGTGGATCGAAAGAGGCTGACCCAGTACCAGCTGACACCTGCGGGGCAGCCTGCCCAGACCGCAGCGCCCACCGGCTGCCAGACGGTGACGGCACAGCTCATCGACCTGTGCCGCCAGCTGTTCCCAGATGAGGACATCGACGAAAACCTCAACTATTACGTCATCGGCGGCGACTCCATCCAGGCCATCAAACTGCTCTCCCTCATCAAACGCACCTTTGATGTGACTCTCAGCGCCTACGACATCCTGGAAGCTCCCTTCCTACAGGAGTGGGCGGCACTCATCCAGCAGAAACAGGCGCAGCGGAACCAGCTGCTCCAACAGCTCACCGGCCTGGCGGAAGCTGTGGTGGGCGTGGACGGCGACGCCTTGCGCTTGATCGATGGCGTGGAGGCACGCCTAAAATCCCTCTCCCATCGGTTGGCGGAGCAGGGGATCGAGAAAACTGTATATGAATTGCTGGCCATGCCCTACCTGACCGAGATGGGGCGGTGAGCTGGTGAAACAGAAAACCTCCTGGCATTGCGCCGGGAGGTTTTTTGTACGGGACGGGAAAAATCGGGTTCGTACTGCAACTGTGGGATGTTTTTGGGACAGTCACTTTGTTATAATTAGAAAAAACAAGGGAAAATGCCCCAAAATTACAAGTGAATCAACAGGAGATGATACAATGGATGAAAAATATTATGCCCATTGGTCAGAGGATGGGCGAAAGCAGACCGTGCTGGCGCACCTGCTCTGTACCGCAATGCTCTGTGCCCAATTTGCGGAAAAATTCGGAGAGAAGGCGCTAGGCTATTGGGCGGGCCTGCTCCACGACATCGGGAAGTTCACCCAGGCGTTTCAGAAGCGGCTTTTCTGCGGTGGGAAAAAGGTGGACCACTCCACAGCAGGTGCCTGGGAAAGCAAAGCCTATCTGCCCATATCCCTCTGCATCATGGGACACCACAGCGGCCTGCCGGACTTGGGAGGTCGGACGGACAAAGGAAAGCCAACCTACTTCGGCCGGATGAATAAGGCCAAGAGCGGCCAGCTGGAACCCTATGATGCCTGGAAACAGGAGGTGGAGCTGCCCCAAGCCCCTAAGATGGAGCCGAAAACCGAGTTGGAGCTGGATTTCCTCATCCGGATGCTCTACTCCTGCCTTACTGACGCCGACTTCCTGGATACGGAAGCGTTCATGTCCAACGGCCAGGTAGAGCGGGGCGGTGGGGAAGCCATCTCTGTGCTGTCGGACAAGCTGGATCGCTATACGGAAGGCTGGTTCCCGCCCAGCAATGAGCTGAACACCCAGCGCTGTGCCATCCTGCGCCGCTGTATGGAGCAGGGGCAGGACACCCGGCAGATGCCGGGACTGTACACCCTCACCGTCCCCACCGGCGGCGGAAAGACGGTGGCCTCGTTGGCCTTCGCCCTCCACCATGCCAAGACCCACGGCTTGGAACGGGTCATCTACGTCATCCCGTACACCTCCATCATTGAGCAGACGGCGGATCAGTTCCGCAAAATTTTAGGGGCGGAGAACGTGCTGGAACACCACTCCGGCGTCACCTACGACACCCAGGACGAGGCCACTCCGGAGACCCAGCGGATGGCCAGGGCTACGGAGAATTGGGATATGCCGGTGGTGGTGACCACAGCGGTACAGTTCTTTGAGTCCATCTACAGCAACCGTTCCTCCAAATGCCGGAAGCTCCACAACCTGGCCAAGAGCGTCATCATCTTCGATGAAGCGCAGATGCTGCCCATCCCGTACCTGCGCCCCTGCGTCTCCGCCATCGCCCAGCTCATCGGCCACTTCCACGCCACCGCAGTCCTCTGCACTGCCACCCAGCCGGCGCTGAACCCGCTGTTTGCAGAGTTTTTGCCCAGCCACACCGCCACCGAGCTGTGCCCAGAGGGCACCTGCGATGAAACGATCTTCCGCCGTGTCACCTTCCAAACGGAGATAGAGAAGGAGATGAGTTGGGAAGCAGTGGCGGAAGCGCTGACCCAGCTGCCCCAGGTGCTCTGCATCGTCAACACCCGCAAGAGCGCCAAACGGCTGTACGACCTGCTGGGCGACCAGGAGGACACCTTCCACCTGTCCACTCTCATGACACCCACCCACCGGCGTGCCGTGTTGGAAGTGGTGCGAGGTCGGCTGAAAGGGGGGCTGCCCTGTCGGGTGGTCTCCACCTCCCTCATCGAAGCGGGGGTGGACGTGGACTTCCCAGCGGTGTTTCGGGAGGTAGCCGGATTGGATTCCATCTTGCAGGCTGCCGGACGGTGCAACCGGGAGCGGAAACGGGCGGCGCAGGATAGTGTGGTCACTGTGTTCCAGTCGGAGACGGAGGTCAACACACCGTTTCGGATGAACATTGACGTTGGACGAGAGGTCATGGGGCGTCAGAAGGATATTGCGTCCCAGGCTGCCATCACCGATTATTTTACCGAGCTGTTGGAGCTGAAAGGCACCGATATCCAGGATTCTAAGAGTATTTTGAAGATGATGAAAGAACGGTTGCCTTTTCAGACCATCGCAGAGCAGTTCAAATTGATCGACAACGACAGCAAGACCATCTACATCCCCCTGGGAGAAGGGGAAGCGCTGGTGCAGCGGCTCCAAGCCGGAGAGCGTTCCCGGACGCTGTTCCGGAAGCTGGGGCAGTACGGTGTCTCTATTTACGAGACGGAATTCAAGGCACTGGCTGACGCCGGAGACATCCTTCCGGTGGACAGCGGAAAGGGAGAGGAGCTGTGGGTGCTGGCCAATACCAGCCTGTACGATGAGCGGACAGGGCTTTCTCTGAATCCGGAATATGGGAAGGGGGACTTCGTGTGACGGAAAACCGGGATGTCCCAAAGGACATCCCGGTTCCGGAATATATATCCATATTTCTGTTTCAACCCACCTAGTTTTGAAGCTAGGACACAAAAAATTATAGCAGTTTTTTTTATTATCAACAACAAAAACAATTATATATCTATCTTTCTAAAAAAATCGTTGACATCATTGGAAAAAGGTGCTACTGTATAAAAAGAGGAACAAATCTGGTGCCCAGCCCCATACATGGACAAGTCTGGAACCTAGACACACAATAGAAGAAAGGATGTGAAAACCATGCCCACTCGATTTCGAGTTTGGGGAGACTACGCGTTGTTTACACGGCCTGAGATGAAGACAGAACGTGTGTCTTTCGATATCATCACCCCCTCCGCCGCCCGCGGCATCTGTGACGCCATCTTCTGGCATCCCGGCCTGCGTTGGGTCATCGACCGCATCATCGTCTGCAACCCCATCCGCTTCACCAGCGTTCGGCGCAACGAGGTGAAGGCGGTGGTCAACAGCCGTGCGGCACGGACGGTGATGGAGGGGCGGGGGAACGGCTCCCTATACATCGCCACCCCCAACGAGATCCAGCAGCGGGCGTCTCTGCTGCTGCGGGACGTGTCCTATGTGATCGAAGCCCACTTTGAGATGACGGACAAAGCGGCGCCTTCGGACAACCCCGGCAAATTCCAGGACATCATGACCCGCCGCATCCGCAAGGGGCAAGCCTATCACCAGCCCTGCATGGGCTGTCGAGAGTTTCCCGCTCATTTCGCCCCCTGCGAGACTCTGCCGCCCTGTCCGGAGGAGTTGAGAGGACGGCGGGATCTGGGTTATATGCTCTACGACATGGACTATTCCGACCCACAGGACATCCGCCCCCTGTTCTTCCGAGCGGTGCTGGAGGATGGCGTCCTGACCGTACCGCCCAGAGACAGCAAGGAGGTGATCGGATGATCCTCCAAGCTCTCGTCTCCTACTACGAGACCCTGGCCGCCCGGGGGGAACTGCCCCAGCCTGGCTGGGCGCCGGTGAAGGTGTCCTATGTGCTCAATCTGGACGACCAAGGGGACATCACCACCGTAGTCTGCATCAAGGAAGAAGTAACACGGGGGAAGAAGAAGGCGCTGGTACCCCAAACCATTCAGCTGCCTGCTCCAGTCAAGCGCACCGTAGGCGTGACCGCCAACTTCCTCTGCGACAACTCCAGCTACATCCTGGGCGCAGACAAAAAGGGCAAACCCAAACGCTCCTTGGAGTGCTTCCAAGCCTGCAAGACCCTCCACGAGACTTTGTTGGTCTCAGTGGAGGAGCCGGCTGCCCGGGCGCTGTTGTCCTTTTTCGACCATTGGCAGCCGGAGAAATTGACGGAACACCCGGCCTTTGCCCACCAGGATATGGAGGATCTTTTGGCTAGTGCCAACCTGATCTTCCGTTATCGGGGACGCTACCTCCACGAGATTCCCGCCATCCGGCAGGCGTGGCAGGACTATTACAACAACAGCCAGGACAGCCAGCAGTTTCCCTGCCTGGTCACCGGCAAACTGGCGCCTGTGGCGCAGCTCCACCCCAGCATCAAAGGCATCTATGGCGCCCAGTCCAGCGGTGCCTCCCTGGTCTCCTTCAACGCCCCAGCCTTCTGTTCCTACGACCGAGAGCAGGGACTCAACGCCCCCACCAGCCAGTACGCCGCCTTCGCCTACGGCGCCGCCCTGAACTACCTCATCGCCACCCAGAACACCCGAGTCGGTGACGTCACCCTGCTGTTCTGGGCAGAGAGCGGCGAGGAAGCATATGCAGATGCGCTGAAACGATTTGGTTTTGGGGGCGGGGATGAGGATGACCAATACAAGGAAGAAGATTTGAAGGGGCTGATGGAGTCCTTAGCGGAAGGGGCTGATGTGGAATGGGACGGAACCCGCATCGACCCCAATATGACCTTCTACATCCTGGGCATCTCCCCCAATGCGGCACGGCTGTCCGTGCGCTTCTTCCTGCGCAACAGCTTTGGCCAGTTCATCCGCAGCGTGAAAGCCCACTATGACCGGCTGGAGATCGTCCGACCGTCCTTCGATCCCTTTGACAATATCCCCGTGTGGCGGATGCTGAAAGAGACGGTGAACCCCAATTCCAGGGAGAAAAAGCCTGCCGCCGACATGGCCGGCGACACCCTGCGTACCATCTTGACCAACACCCCGTACCCTGCCACTCTGCTTAACGGCGTGACCCTGCGCATCCGGGCAGACCGAGAGATGAATCGCACCAGAGCGGCCATTTTGAAGGCGTATTATCTGAAAAATAGAAACCCATTTGTACCAGAGGAGGTTTTAACTGTGTCCTTGAACCAAGATTCCAATCACGAAGCCTATGTCCTGGGGCGGCTGTTCTCTGTGCTGGAAGCCATCCAGTCGGATGCCAACCCTGGCATCAACGCCACCATCCGTGACAAATACTTCAGTTCCGCCTCCGCCACCCCCGGTGTGGTCTTTCCTACACTTGTAAATTTGGCGCAGAAACACCTGAGAAAACTGGACGAGGGGAAAAAGATCTTCTACGATAAGCAGCTGACGGAGCTGATGTCCAAGCTGGGCGAGACCTACCCCAACCGGATGAATCTGCCCCAGCAGGGGGCGTTCCAGCTGGGCTACTATCACCAGACCCAGTACCGCTTTACCAAGAAGGAGGACAAATAAGATGAGCGAAGCGATCAAGAACCGATATGAATTTGTGATTCTCTTTGACGTGGAAAACGGCAACCCCAACGGCGACCCGGACGCCGGCAATATGCCCCGTGTAGACCCGGAAACGGGTCTGGGGCTGGTCACCGACGTGTGCCTGAAGCGGAAGATTCGGAACTATGTGGAGACGGTGAAGGAGGACGCCACCGGCTACCGCATTTACATCAAGGACGGCGTGCCCTTGAACCGCAGCGACGCAGAGGCTTATGCAGCGCTGGACGTGACGGAGAAGACGGTCAAGGCCAAGAAAAAGGAAAATCCCGAACTGGATCGGAACATTCGGGATTGGATGTGCGCCAATTTCTATGACATCCGCACCTTTGGCGCCGTCATGACCACCTTTGTCAAAGCGGCACTGAACTGCGGTCAAGTTCGTGGCCCTGTCCAGATGGGCTTTGCCCGGAGTGTGGAACCGGTGGTGCCCCAGGAAGTGACCATCACCCGCGTAGCCATCACCACCGAAGCGGACGCCGAGAACAAGGGCACCGAAATGGGCCGCAAGTTCATCGTCCCCTACGGTCTCTACCGCTGCGAAGGCTATATCTCCGCCAACCTGGCACGGAAGACCACCGGCTTTTCTGAGGAAGACCTGGAACTGCTGTGGGAAGCTATCCTGAACCTGTTCGAGCACGACCACTCCGCCGCCCGGGGCAAGATGGCCGTCCGGGAGCTGATCATCTTCAAGCATGACAGCGAGCTGGGCTGCGCACCTGCCCATAAGCTCTTTGATACGGTGAAGGTAACCCGCGCCAATCCGGAGGACATCACTCCTGCCCGGAGCTATCAGGACTACGTGGTCACCGTGGATAAAGCGGCACTGCCGGAGGGCGTCACCTGCGAGATCCGCCAGTGATGACCTACCCGGAAGAATCCTTCCTACAGCTGTCCGGCTTGCAGCACTTCGCCTTCTGCCGCCGACAGTGGGCGCTCATCCACGTGGAAGACCAGTGGGCGGAAAACTATCGTACCATGGACGGCCAGCTCTTCCACCAAAAAGCCCACGACACCCGCTTCGCCGAAACCCGCGGAGACCGTGTGGTGAAACGAGGCGTCCGGGTGTACTCCGCCACCTTGGGGGTGTCCGGTGCCTGTGACGTGGTGGAGTTCTCCCGCCAGGAAGACGGCATCACCCTGGCCGGTCACCCAGGGCTGTGGCAGCCCTATCCGGTGGAGTACAAACGGGGCAAGCCGGGGGTGACCCACGGGGATGCGTTACAGTTGTGCGGCCAGGCCATGTGTTTGGAGGAGATGCTCTGCTGTACCATCCCGGCCGGAGCGGTCTACTATGGAGAGCCTCGCCGCCGAGAGCAGGTGGTGTTTACGGAAGAATTGCGAGCAGAGGTGCGTGCGGCGCTGACAGAGATGCACCAGTACGCCCAGCGGGGGTATACCCCCAAAGTGAAGCCGCGGAAGGGGTGCGGTGCGTGTTCGTTGCAGGACGTGTGCCTGCCCAAGCTGATGGGGAAGTCCTCTGTGGAAGATTATGTGAAGGAGGCGGTGGAAGGATGAAAAAGCTGCGGAACACCTTGTTCGTCCTGTCAGAGGACGCCTACCTGACCCTGGACGGGGAAAATGTAGTGGTCAATCGAGAGAAACAGACCGTGGCACGGTACCCCCTCCATACCCTCACCACCATCCTTTCCTTCTCCTACGCCGGTGCCTCCCCAGCCCTCATGGGTGCCTGTGCCCAACGGGAGATTGGATTGAGTTTCTGCTCACCCCGAGGAAAATTCTTGGCCAGAGTGGCCAACCAGAGCAACGGGAACGTTCTCCTCCGCCGTACCCAATACCGGATGGCAGACGACCCACTCCAGAGCTGTCAGATCGCCCGTGCCATGGTGTTGGGGAAGCTGTACAACGCTCGTTGGAGCATTGAGCGCACCTGCCGAGACCATGCCATGCGGGTGGATGTGGAGAAGCTGAAAAAAGCGTCCCAGCAGCTGAAGGAGCTGCTGCCTACCGTCCGGCAGGAGACCGATCTGGACGCCCTGCGAGGTTGGGAAGGGGTAGGGGCGAACGCCTACTTTCGGGTGTTGGACGATATGATCTTAAACCGGAAAGAAACCTTCTCTTTTCAGACCAGAAATCGTCGTCCGCCCCTGGATCCGGTGAATGCGATGCTTTCCTTTGCCTATAGCCTTTTGGCCAACGATTGTGCCTCTGCGCTGGAGGCAGTGGGGTTGGACGCCTATGTGGGTTTTCTCCACCGCGACCGCCCGGGACGGACTTCCTTGGCGCTGGACTTGATGGAAGAACTGCGTCCCTGCCTGGCAGATCGGTTTGTGCTCAGCTGTATCAATAACCGAAAGTTCAGCGAAAAGGACTTTGAACGGATGGACAGCGGAGCGGTGCTGTTGACTGACCAGGCCAGAAGAACTTTCCTGAAAAGTTGGCAGGAAAAGAAACAGGATGTTATTACCCACCCTTATTTAGGGGAAAAAGTGCATTGGGGTCTGGTGCCCTACGTCCAGTCCCTCCTGTTGGCGCGTTGTTTGCGAGGCGACTTGGACGGGTACCCACCCTTCTTCTGGAAATGAGAAAGGGAGAGGATCATGCTGGTGGTTATCACCTACGATGTCAATACCGAAACCGCTGCCGGACGAAAACGCCTGCGGCAGATCGCAAAACAGTGCGTCAATTACGGACAGCGCGTCCAGAATTCCGTCTTTGAATGTCTCTTGGATGCCGCCCAGTGCCGGATGCTGCAAGCGAAGCTGGTGTCCATCATGGACGAAGAATTGGATAGCCTGCGGTTTTATTACTTAGGCAATCAATATGAACAAAAAATACAGCATTTCGGACGAAATGCCGGCTACCAGCCGGAAGGCGTCCTGATGGTGTAGCACAGCGGATAGCAATACCCGCTGTGCCGGTGCGAACCAGAAGTGCCCGGTGGTTTCGGGGCACCTTCGCACGAGAAAAATGCAGGGTCACCCTGCAAAAACAGCCTGCCAAAGGGAACCTTCCGTGCGTTCATGCACGTCCGGTCGGCAGTTTCTCCGCAGGTCTGTTACTTTGAACAAAAGCGTGCGGCTTTTTTGTGCGCTTTTGCAGTCACCCTCCACGCGGAGGGTGTGGATTGAAATGTTCCACCGCCGGTGACACCACCGGCGCAATACATGTCACCCTCCACGCGGAGGGTGTGGATTGAAATATAACGTCATAGTTGTTCAGCGGGAATCGTCTCAAAGTCACCCTCCACGCGGAGGGTGTGGATTGAAATTGCGGATTTGTCTCCGGAAGCAGATACGTTGCCCGTCACCCTCCACGCGGAGGGTGTGGATTGAAATGGGAATGAAATTGTTGTGCAGAATATTTGCGAAGGTCACCCTCCATGCGGAGGGTGTGGATTGAAATAGTGCCATTTCCTTCGGGTTGTCGCAAAACCGGCGCGTCACCCTCCATGCGGAGGGTGTGGATTGAAATGGATGGCCGTCCCGGACTGCCTCACGTCCGTTTTGGTCACCCTCCATGCGGAGGGTGTGGATTGAAATTTGGTGAGCCAGGGAGAAAACACTCGTGTTGTCCCAGTCACCCTCCATGCGGAGGGTGTGGATTGAAATGCAGAACTTGGCGTTACTGGTGTATGCACGTTGAGTCACCCTCCATGCGGAGGGTGTGGATTGAGGCGTAAATCTGCTTCAATTCCTCCTTATCCATCCCATTCACCGCACAAACTTCTTGCTATGATACCGTATCTTGCTCTGTGATGTGAGCCTGTACTGCATCTGTTCTCTGGACAATTGGGGGACAAGTGTGATATAGTGAATTTTAATCAGCAAGTATTTATGGTGTATGATAAAGGGAGTAACAGAATGAAACCATCCCATCGAAGAACCGCCGTACTGGCTGCCTTGCTGGCTGCCTGGATTCTTTTGGTTCCGCTAGGTGGCGGGATTCATCGGGCGGCGGCAACGGTCGATCCAGAGCAGGATCATGCTGTGTCCTCAGTGCTGATGGATACCGTACAAGGCGGCTCCCGACCCAGAGACAGCGTGACGTTACCCTCCAATGTGACCACTTATGTAGGTGCATCCATCACGGTCAGTCCATCCTATCACGGTTATGGAACCATTCGGAGGCTTGCTGTTGCCAATCCTGCGTTGGCCACTGCAAAGGCGGTCAACGGGAGCAGAAACATTCAAATTACCGGAAAAAAGGCAGGCAATACCAGCATCAAGGTGACCTTCAGCAATGGCAGCTATAAGACCACAGAAGTCAAGGTGGCCAAAGGCAGCGCCAAGCTGCGCCGTGCCACCGTCAAGCTCTACCCCGGCAAGACGGTCGCCATCCGTCCCAAGTATAAGGGGGTGGTGTCCATCCGGAAGGTGGTGGTGGCTCAGGGCAGCATAGGCTGTGTGAAGCTCGCCAATGGCTCCAAGGCGTTTATGCTCCTGGCCAAAAAGCTGGGCAAAACAAAGGTGACTGTCACGTTTACCAACGGTATCGTCCGGAGCATGACTCTATATGTGTACGAGAAGCCCAAGTCCAACAGCCTGTCTGTCCAGTGGCTGGAGGACAGCTATCGGGCGTCCAATGGGAAATATACGGTGCGTCTGCGGGTGAAAAATCGGTGCAAATTTAAGATCACCTCAGCCACCATACGAGTGGACGTGAAGCTATCCAATGGGAAAAAACGTCGTCTGGAAAAGACCTTTTCCCTGACGTTGAAGCCAGGTGGAGAGAAAGAGGTGACGGTGAGCGGTCGATTGCCATCGCCACCGAAAAGCGGTCAGGCCGGATGTACCGGCTTCCACTTCGATTTTACTTAGCTTGGAAAACAGCCTTCTGCAAGAAGGCTGTTTTTTCTAGGGAAACGCACACTGTTTGCAAGAAAAATGCTGTCCGGCTGCAGGTTGCGGAGCGGTAGGATACTGTGTTACAATGGAAAAAACCAAAAGGAGTATCGCACAATGGAAGTATTACAGGGTCGTCCGACCGATGAAACCGGTCGTTTGGAGAAAGAAATCGCAGTATATGACCTGCTGGACAAGCTGGACATCCCCTTCCGCCGGGTGGATCACGTCCACGCCGACACCATGGAGATGTGTCAGGAGATCGACCAGGCACTGGGGCAGGACATTTGCAAAAATCTGTTCCTGTGCAACCGGCAGAAAACCAAATTCTACCTGCTGCTCATGCCTGGAGACAAGCCCTTCAAGACCAAGGATCTCTCCGCCCAGATCGGCTCCAGCCGTCTCTCCTTCGGCGGCGCCGAGGATATGGAACGGCTGCTCAACCTGACCCCCGGCTCCGTCACTGTCCTGGGACTGATGTACGACCCGGACTGTCAGGTGACGCTGCTCATCGACCAAGATCTGTACCAGCAGAGCGCCTTCGGCTGCCACCCCTGTATCAACACCTCCACCGTCCAGTTCAGCACTGCTGATTTCCGGGAGAAGCTGCTTCCGGCACTGGGGCATCCGGTGACCTTGGTGCAGCTTTGAGCGACTGGAATGGACAGATAACCGATAAAACAGAAAAGGATGGATCTACTATGAGCGATTATCAGATCAATACCAAATGCGTCCAGGGTGGCTACACCCCCGGCAACGGCGAACCCCGCCAGATTCCGATCATTCAGTCCACGACCTTTAAATATAACACCAGCGAGGATATGGGCAAGCTCTTTGATCTGGAAGCGGAGGGCTACTTCTACACCCGCCT